>ENA-UOJS01000256-UOJS01000256.1-human-gut-metagenome-genome-assembly--contig:-C74-NODE-256-length-59757-cov-8.948678_pt1 | contig 59757 bp, 44 predicted proteins | sample MGYA00242355_ERZ723902 | MGnify/ENA metagenome assembly ERZ723902
TATTCGGCACCGGCACCTTGCCGGTCGGGTTCCAAGGGCGAAGCGCCTTGGTCGCTCCGAAAGGAGCGAAATCCCGGTTCAGGAAACTTACACACGGTGTAATATACTAACTCCAACTGATACAGACGAGTCCTGCCAGCGCGCACGCGAGGCCGAGGCCCGGCAGCAGGCGGAGCTTCTCTTTCAGCACGACGCTGCTGTAAAGCGCGAAGCCGACCATGCAGCTGCTGACCAGAACCGGATAGCTGACCGCGCCCGCCCCGGCTTCCGCGACCAGGTTGAAGCCGCGGTACATCAGGAAGTAACCGCTGACCAGATTCACTCCGGCGAGCAACCCGGCGTAGCGCCAGACCGCGCCGCCGCGCAGCAGGGCGCGGTATTCCGGCGTGAAAAGGCCGCGGCCCTGCATCAGCAGGAACGCCGCCAGCGTGCCAAGCTGGCCCGACAGGGAGCGGCTCACGCTGCCTACCGCGGCGGCCTCCGGAAAATAGCTGGGGAGGTTTGAGAGGTTCTGGTTGATCCCGGCCAGCAGAAAAGAGCAGAGGGCGGCCCGCCGCCAGTCGCTGCCGGTAGAGTTGTTGTCGCGGGCGAGGCCGAAGCAGGCCAGCGCCGCGAGGATTGCTCCCAAGCCGGTGAGGCGGAACGCGGTCAGCGCCACGCCGAAGAAAATCACGCCGGCCAGAAACGGGAAGATCAGCGCGGATTGGACCATCGCCCAGACGATGCCGTTCGGACCGGTCTTCATCGCCTTTCCCATCAGGTTCAGCACGAAATAGTTGAGGAAGCCGGAGCCGAAAATGGAGAGCATCGTCAGCAGCCGGACGTGCGGGGCGCATTCCGGGTCGGGATGGATCAGCAGTACGCCGATGCTGACCGGCAGCATGATCGCGGCGCTCAGCGCCTGTACCGACGGGACTGGAATATTGCGCCGGGCGGCGTGGCCGATCACCGCGCCGAGCACCACCCAGCTTGTTCCGGCGGCGATCAGAAGTGCGATTCCGAGAAGCATCACGCCACCTCTCCCCGGAACGGTTTCAACTTGAACGCGGGCGGCGGCAAGGCGATCTCCGCAGGGGTGGAACAGGCGGAACCAATCATTGTGAACTCCTTTGGTTGTGGGAATGATTCTTTTCTACTATATTCGCTTCCGGGGACAATGTCAATGATATTAATGGTGATTATAGTAATTATTTTGATTCCGCCATTGCATCGGCCCGGAATGGAGGCTATACTATGCGGATATGGATAGGATACCGAAAATTGAAGCCGGTTCGAGCATCCGGTCGCAGATCGTCGCCTTTTACCGGAACCGGATCCGGTCGGGAGAGCTGGCCGCCGGCGCGGTGCTGCCGCCGGCGCGGCTGCTGGCCGCGCAGCTCGGGACCGCCGAGGCGAATGTGCACCACGCCTTTGCCGCGCTGGTCCGCGAGGGGCTGATCGCCCGCCGCCCGCGCGCCGGAACCTTGGTGATCGCCGGGGAGCGCCCGTACCGGGTCGCGTTCTATTTTTCCAGTTACTATACCCTGATCGGCGAACGGTTCACCCGGCCGCTGATCGCCGGAGTCGAGGCGGAACTCGCCCGGCACGGCATCGAATGCCAGGTGATCTATGAAACCGGTTCCGGCGAGGGGCGAACTTTGCTGGAACAACTGGCGAAGGAGCGGAGCATTCAGGGGGTGATCCTGCGTTCTCTGGCCGCCGGGGAGGCGGCGCAGTTCAAGCGGCTGCCGGTGCCTTTCGTCGCGATTTCCGGGCAGGACGGTCCGTACGGCGTCACATTTTTCACAGAATGCTTCGCCGATCAGGCGGCGCTGGCGCTGAAACTGTCGGGAGGCAGGCGGGCCGGCGTGATCTATACCGGAAAGCTGCATCGCTCCGGCGGCGGCCTGAAAGGGAGGCTGCAGGCCGCTGCCGCCCGGCACGGCGTGGAGCTCCCGGATGAGCTCTGTTTCGACGGCGGATGCGCCGCGGCGTCGGGAATCGACGACTTCGATCTGTTCGCCGGGCATGCGCTCGGAGCGCTGCTGGACGCGGTCCGGCCGCCGGATTCGGTGCTGCTGCTCTCCGACAATCTGGTGCCCGGCGTGACTATGGAACTGTACCGCCGGAAACTGAATGTGCCTGACCAGCTCCGCATTGCAGTTCACCGCACGGTCGAGAATCCGATCGGTTTCCCGTTCCCGTGCATGCTGGTGGAAAACCGCATCGATGAGCTTGCCGGGCTTCTGGTCGGGCGGCTGCTCGACCTCCATGCCGGGCGTCCGCCCCGCGCCGGGGAGTTGAGCGTAGCCTGCCGGGAGTGGCTGCCCGTTCAGAGATAGACATCCTGCTCTTTGAGTACGGCGCGGAGTGACTGCGGGTCGAGCCCAGCGCCGCACGGTCGGCGGAGATGCAGCGTCCCGCGACCAGCAGCCTGTCGATCCGCTTCCGCCGGATGGCAGGCGTCGCCGGAACCGGCTTCACTGCCGTGCCCGCCGTCGGGATCGTGCATATCGATGTAATTGGCGTGGCAGGCGACCGCATCCGGGAATTTCCGGGCCGTCATCACCTCCTCGCGGGTCAACACCGGCATGCCGCGCAGCCGCCGGCCATGCAGGAATCCTCGACCAGCAGGGTTTTCGCGCCGATTACAATCACATCGTAACTTTTGTGAAGTCGGCGATATCGGGGTAGCGGTCGCGGTCGATCATCTCATCCGGGTAGGTTTCGACCTTCAGGACCATGTTGACCGGATAGTTCCGGATCAGTTCGGCCGTGTCCATGTGCTCTTTCTGGCCGAGCTGGGCGCGCGTCCATTGCAGGCCGAGGTTGCAGCAGACCTGCATCACCTTGCCGGGATCACAGTGCAGCTTGCGGTTCCACCGGATTTCTCTGATCAGCCAGAGCTTCATGCCGAAGCGGTAGCCACTGTCGCGCACTTCAAAGCGGAGGGTTCCCGCCAGCGGCGCTTTGTTGCTGACCGTGACCGGCAGCCGGACCGTGCTGCCGGTTTCAAAGACGTTGCACGGTACGGGCTGTCCCACCGTAAGTTCCAGCGCTCCGGTCGTGAAAGCGGCCAGACTGAGCGGCAGCAGGAATCCCCATTGCGTCTTTTTCAATTTTCACTTCCCGGCTGCAGTTTCAGCAGCGACCATCTGGAAGGATCTTCGGTGGAGAGGTCTTCCACGTCGCCTGGATCGATCTTCCAGCGGGGATGGGATTTATCCGCGTCGTTCACCCGCAGTTCCAGTGCGAGGACCGCACCGGGTTTCGCGTCGAAACCGGAAAGCTCCCGCCACGGAATCGCCAGCTCCGCCTTCCATCCCTTCGGATGGATTTCCGCCCGGTATTTTGCTCCCGGTACCGGTGCGATCATGTCGTTCCGGCGGTTGGCCACCCGACGGAATACCGGCTTGCCGGCGCGGGAGGCCTCCTGTTTCCGGAGGGGCGGGAGGTGTTATAGATAAAAGCCGTTTTCCAAGGTGCGTCCTTCCTGGAAGCACTAGATCAGTTTGCGAAGCTTTTCCAGCGTCAGCGGCTTGAGCATGATGTCGTCGAAGTACTCGATGCCGAAGTTGGTTTTCGCCTCGGTGTCGGCGGTGACGGCCACGATCCGGATGCGTTTGCCGTCCGGCTGCCGGCGCACTTTTTCCGCCAGTTCGGTACCGTTCATTCCCGGCATCCACATGTCGGTCAGGATCATATCGGGAGTGAACGACTTCAGCAGCTCCAGCGCCTCGGCGCCGGAAGAGGCGCACTCGGTGGAAACTCCGAGCTTTTTGAGCATCGCCGCCAACACCTTCAGGTTCATTGCGACGTCATCGACAAGCAGCAGCGAAAGCGGCCGGATAAGAACCGGCTCCTGTTCTCCGGGAGCTTTTTCCGCCGCCTCCGGCAATCCGGTCCTTTCGTACCGGACATGCTCAAGGATCACGGTGAAACAGCTTCCTTCGCCGACTTTACTGTCGAGCGCCATTCTGCCGCCCATCTGGCCGATCAGCCGCGAGGAGATGGTCAGACCGAGGCCGGTCCCCTGATAAGCGTGGCTGCCCCGCACTTCATGGTCCTGTACGAAGGGTTCGAAAATCGTTTTCTGGCCCTGCTCGGAAATGCCGATGCCGGTGTCGATCACCCGGATCGTCAGGGTTCCGGCTTCATCGGATTCCGGCCGGAAGTCGATCACAATACGGATCGAACCGGCTTTGGTGAATTTCATCGCGTTGCCGGTCAGGTTCAGCAGGATCTGCCGCAGCCGCAGATTGTCCAGATAGAGATAGGGCAGTTCCGGATCGCATTCGAGGGTGAACTCCAGTTTTTTCTCCGCCGCCTGCAGCCGGAAGATCGAATAGATCTCCCGGCAGAGCGCCTGGAAGTCGTTCCGCTCCGGCGTGATCACAATCTGCCCGGCTTCGATCTTGGAGAGGTCGAGGATATCGTTGATCAGTTTCAGCAGGGCGTTGCCCGCGAAGTTGATCGACTGCAGGTATTCATTCTGCTCGCTGCGCGGCAAAGTATCGTTCCGGAGCAGCTCCGAGAAGCCGATCACCGCATTCAGCGGCGTCCGGAGTTCATGGCTCATCGTGGCCAGGAAATAACTCTTGGCCTTGCTGGCGTTCTGGGCATCGAGGACCGCACGGGTCAATTTCTGCTGGATCTGGTTGAATTCCGTGATGTCCAGCATGGTTTTGAGCACATAGGCCAGCCGGCCGTCGAGCAGGATCGGGTTGGCGGTGATCAGGAAATCTTTACCGCGGATATGCATTTCGCAGCAATGCTCGGCGTGGTCGTCGAGCGACTGCCGGACCGGGTAGTTGGAGGGGCAGTTTTCCTCTCCGCAGAAAATCCGGTTGCAGGGGATATGTTCGGCGGCGGCGGCGGCCGGATCGATCAGCGCGATCCGCTGGGCGGCATTGTTCGCGCGCAGCAGGTTCATTTCCCCGTCATACAGGATGATCGGAGTCTTGATCGTATCCATGATCAGCTTCTTTTCGTATTCGCTGCGTTCCAGTTCCTGCTGGCGCACCTTGCGGATCAGGGCGATTTCGATCAGGCGGGCAGTCGCGGTCAACATTTTCTCGGCGATCTCCGGGTAGGGGATCAGCTTGCGCACGTAATCGAAACCGATGAATCCCCAGAGCGTCCCGTTCAGCCAGATGCCGGTGACCAGGATGGAGCGGATCTGCTGCCGTGACAGGGTCTCGTAACCCTCCCGGACGGCGGCGCACTGATCCGGCGCGTCGAGGTCGGCGGAGAAGATCACTTCACGGTTCTGCAGCGCCGCTTCCCATGCCGGGGAGAGTATCAGCGGCAGGTCCTGCAACGTATCGATTTCAGCGGCGATCCCCGGCGCCGTCCACTCGAACTCATTGCAGGAGCACTGCTTTTCGTAATCGCGGGAGAAAATATAGCACCGGTCGGCATCGGCCTGCTCGCCGATCTGCCGCAGCACCTCCCGGATGGCCGACGGGAAATCCTCGGAAAGCAGGATGCTCTCCAACGCCGCGTTGAGGGCGCGCTGCTGTGCTCCGTATACCTGCAGTTCCCCGACCAGCTCCTGTTCCTTGGTCACGTCCATGCTGATGCCGAGCAGCAGCCGGCGTCCGTCTTCATGCGTGACGACTCCCTTGATGCAGCGCAGGGCATGCCGGTGGCCGTCAGCCAGGATTACTTCCTCGTGGAAGTCGGACACTCCGCCCGCTTCCAGGGCGGCGCGGTCGCTTTCCCCGCAGAGCCGGGCGTTTTCCGGCAGCAGCAGTTCGGGATCGCACCGGCCGATCACTTCCCGCCCGGTCAGGCCGAATGCTTCGGCGAACACCCGGTTGTACATCAGGTAGCGGAATTCATGATCGGCATCCTTGACGAACAGTGCGCACGGCAGGTTGTCCATGATCGCATGCAGCAGCTCATTGGATTTCTTCAATTCATTGCGGTTTTCCGTCAGCTCGGTGATATCCACGCCGATCCCCAGCAGCAGGTCGTTGCCCGATTCGCGGTGCAGCCGCACCTTCCGGGTCTGCAGCCTGATGAAACGGCCGCCGGGCCGGGGAAGCTCCTCAATGATGATCTGCGATCCGCCCTGATGCATCGCCTGTGCGTCGTCGGCCTGGAATTTCTTTGCCTGTTCGGCCGGCATGATATCGAAATCGGTGCGGCCGATCAGCTTTTCCCGCTCCGTTCCGAGTACGTCAATGCAGGTCCGGCTGGCGAACAGATAGCGGTCTTCGTTGTAAAAGTCCTTGATGAACAGCGGGGTCGGCAGGTTGTCGAAAATATCCTCCAGCAGCCGGTTCTTCTCGTGGAGCTGCGCTTCCATCTTCAACTCCCGGGTAATGTCCACGCCGATGCCGAGCAGCAGCCTGTTTCGGTCCGGCCGTGCCAGATGTTTCTGTAACAACTTCAGATCGTGGGAATTTCCGTAGCGGTCCGTCAATGTTATCGTGACTTCGCTGCGCCCTTCGGCGAGGGCCGCCGCGTCCGCCCGCCGGAATTGTTCCGCGCTTTCCGGCGGCAGGAATTCGGCGTCGGTTTTGCCGACCAGTTCATTTTCCTTCTGCCCCACCAGCAGGCCGACCTTGCGGCTGACCATCAGGTGACGCAGCCCCTGCTCAATTTCCTTGACCCAGATGTAGCCGGGGATGTTATCCAGTACGTCATGGAGCAGCGCGGAGGTGTTCCGGTAGCCCAGTTCCCGTTCGCGGAAACCGGTTACGTCGCGGATGATGCCGAAAAACTCTTTTTTTTCGCTGACCGGAGAAATATCGTCGAACATCAGAATTTCGTAATAGCGGAATTTTTCCGCTTTCTGAACCCGGTAGAGCTGCCGGAATTCCCGCCTTTTTCCGGAAAACAGCTCCTCACGGCAGTTCTGCAGCTCCGGCAGGTCGCCGGGATATATCCACTCCTCGACCTTCTGCGGTTTTCCATCACGTCGGGGCCAGAAGGCCTCATTCGCCGCCTGCAGGAATTCCCGGTTTTCGTCGCAGCGGAAAAAGGTCATCTCACCCGCCGTCAGGGCTTTTTCCAGGACTGCCTTCTGGACATGCAGGCGGTCGCGCCGCTCGTACTCGGCAGTCACATCGCGGAAGACCAGAACGGCTCCGGCAAGGACGCCGTTGCGATCGATGATGGGGGCGGCGCTGTCGGCAATATGGCGGCGCGTTCCGTCTTTTGCGATCAGATCGGTATGGTTCGCCAGAGTCACGATTTCCCGGGTCTGCAAAGCTTTGCGCAGCGGAGACGAAACCGGGGACTGGTCGACATAGCTGACGATATTGAAAATATCTTCGAGCTTCTTTCCCGCAGCTTCCTGAGGGGAGAAGCCGGTCAGGTCGGCGGAAACCTGATTCAACAGCGTGACCCGCTCCTTTGCATCGGTGACGATTACTCCGTCGCCGATGGATTCCAGCGTCAGGCGCATCTGTTCGGCGGTCTCCTGATATTTGAGCCGCAGCCGGTGCAATTCCTCAATGTCGAGGGAAGCCCAGAGCACGGCTTCGGTGCCGAACACCTCACGGGGCAGTTTCCGGAAATCGGCGCGCCGGAGGCGGCCGCCGAGCCCCGGATAATTCACCGAAAGCGGTTCCCCGGTTTTCAGCACCTGCTGGGAGCTTTCCCACAATACCGTGAATTCCTCTTTGAAAATCCGGCGGAGGGTGAGCAGCTCATCCCGGAACGGGTCCTGGTCGCCGGTCCGGGCGAACAGGACCTTGCCGGTGGCGTCCACGACCATCAACCGGGCCGGAGAAGCGTCGAAAATCGCGCGCATGCGCCGATTGTAACGGTTGCGCAGCAGCGCCCAGGCCAGCAGGCCGAGCAGGAGTCCCCCCAGCACCATGCTTCCGGGCAGCAGAATGTCCGCGTATTTCCGGGAGAAGGAAGGAGGCCGGTTCAATACAACCGAACCGGAAGGAAGGCGTGAGGAGGAGATGCCGAACGCCTGCAGCTTCCGGTGATCGAACCGCTGTTCGGTTTCCATTTCCCGTATCGGGAGGCTGGAAGGAGAAGCGCCGCGCAGAACCTGCTGGAGCAGTTCGCCGGTCCGGGCGCCGAGTTTTTCGCCGGAAACCATCACCCCGCCGATCGCGAATTGACGCTGGAGCGGAATACTGTCGGTATTGATCAGAAGGGGAACATGCGGGGTGTTTTCCAGCAATTTCTCCTGCAATGTGCTCCGGGAGAGCTTCGGGCCGTCGTCAGAGGTGAACCAGTCGTTGTAGAGGATCAGCGAGTCAGCCGGGAGGTGTTTCAGGTACGTCAGCAGCTTTTCCGTCGAAATGGCACTGCCGTTCAGGATGGTCAGTTCACCCGGGAAACTGATGTCGGCGCGGTAGCTTTCAAGCTGCTCCGCGACAGCCTGGCCGTCGGCGGCGGGATTGGTCAATACCACGATTTTTCTGAGTGTCGGGAACAGCTTCATACCCAGTTGAATGTTCATCCGGTTGGTGAGCGGCATCGTGATTCCGGTCATGTTGGGCAGATACCCGGCGCGCTTCATCCGGGGAGACTCCCAATAGCTTGAGAACACGATCGGGGTCTGATCGGGAGTTTTCAGTTTCCCCTGCAGGAAAAGTTCCAATGCCGGGTTGGAAAGCACCACGATCGAGTCATAGCGATAGCTGTCCAGGCGGGTCTGGAGACGGGCGATATCGCCTGTGCGGGGCCGGGCGTCCGGCTGCGTGCTGACATTCAGTTCGAAAAGTTCGATTGCAGCCGCCAGATCACTGAGCTGCAGATTGCGGCGCAGGCCGTTGAGAATGTCGTTGGCCCACTGGTAGTCGGCGCTGTAGGAGATGATGCACAATACGTTTTTATTCGGCGAGTTGTCGTTTGAAATGGCAGGAGTGAAAAACAACACCGCAGCCAGCACAAGCATGCCATGCCGGATCCGTTTGGAACAGATGACTCTCATTTGAACTTATACCTGGAAAATAGTTGATTCCGGATTTTCGGGGAAATGACTACGGCGCACAATCGGAAAAATCTTATCGGCGAATTCGAAAAAACATCTTTTTCAAATTGACGCTGAAAAATAAAGGAACTTGATTGTAAAATAGATGCGTTTCATTAAAAAAGCAAATGAGGATGCAACATACTTTCGCAAAAAGTCACTTCCTGACGAATCCGGTGACCGCGGGGAAGGTTCACCTGGCGGAAACTTCGGCGTCATGGCCGGAGATATTGAAAAATTAACGCCGTGTGCGAGTTTCTTGAGCCGGGATTTCGGCTTCGACCGGATAGCACCCGGAGGCAGGTACTGCCGATAAAGCTGTGATAGACGTTACACGCCCCCGGCCGCCGGAGGTGAGTCGCAAGGGGAGCCTGCCGTTTTGAAGGCAGGCGGATCTGCCTGCCCTGCGGGCAGCAGACTTTGTGCGCTATGCGGCCTGATTTTCAATCAGGCTCCGGTAGCTGGGCGCTTCGCGGCGGCAAGGTGCCGCTGCCGTGACTGTCTTCGGCGACAAGGGGCGAAGCGCCCCCGGCCGCCGGAGGCATCCCATCCCCTAGAAGTCAAACGGGGACTTTTTGCGTTCCTCCACCATCGCGCGGAGTTTTTCCTTCAGTTCGCCGATTTCGCCGGAAGCGGCGGAGGCCGGGACGATTTCAATCGGCTCGCTGGCCAGTTCGGCGCGGAGAAGCTCAAGGTTTTCCGCGGCGCCGGGCAGGTCCATCTTGTTCGCGACGACCAGTGCCGGGCGCTTGGAAAGCCCTTTCATATACAGTTCCAGCTCCTCGCGGAGATGCGCGAGGTCATCCCACGGCAGGCGGCCGTCGACGCCCCCCATGTCCAGCACGTAGGCGAGTACGACGGTGCGCTCGATGTGTTTCAGGAATGCATGTCCGAGGCCGACGTTGTCATGCGCTCCCTCGATCAGTCCCGGAATATCGGCGACGGTCAGCCGCGAATAATCCGGGTATTCGATCACGCCGACCACCGGATGAAGCGTGGTGAAGGGATACGGCGCTACTTTGGGGCGCGCCGCCGAAACCGCGCGCAGCAGCGTGGATTTCCCGGCATTCGGATAGCCCACCAGGCCGACATCGGCGATGGTTTTGAGTTCGAGATTCAGCTCGCGCTCCTCGCCCGGTTCGCCCGGCTCCCATTCGCGCGGCGCGCGGTTGGTGTTGGTCGCGAAACGGGGATTGCCCCGGCCGCCCCGGCCGCCGACTGCGACGGTGACCTGTTTGCCGTTTTCCTCCATGTCGGCGATGAGTTCGCCGGTGGTGCGGTCGGTGATCACGGTTCCGACCGGAACCTTCAGGATGATGTCCTGCGCCTTGCGGCCGTGCATGTTGGAGCCTTTGCCCTGCTCGCCGTTTCTGGCCTGGTAATGGCGGTTGTAAATCAGGCTGACCAGGCTCTGTTCGCTGTTGGTCGCTTCGAGGATCACATTGCCGCCGGCACCGCCGTCGCCGCCGTCCGGACCGCCGCGCGGCACGAATTTCTCCCGGTGGAAACTGCAGCAGCCGTTGCCGCCGTCACCGGCTTTGACCGTGATGGTCGCTTTGTCTACAAACACTTCATGACTCCTCAGATAAAACTGGTTATGACTTCCGCATCTCAATACTGATGTTAATGTACCGCCGAATCCGGAATTTACAACTTTCCGGGGAACAGACACCAAAAAACCCCGGAAATCACAGTAACTTCCCGGGGTCTTTCGTTATCAAACAGAATCGCTTCGGATTTCCGCTCAGTTGGCGGAAGCCGGAACGATGCTGACCTTGCGCTGCTCCTTGCGGAACTCGACGGTGCCGTCGCAGAGGGCAAAGAGGGTGAAGTCGCGGCCGCAGCCGACGTTGTTGCCCGGACGGAAACGGGTGCCGCGCTGACGCACGATGATGGAACCGGCAGAGACGGTTTCGCCGCCAAACGCCTTGATACCCAGAAATTTCGGCTTGCTGTCGCGGCCGTTGCGGCTGCTGGACTGACCTTTTTTGTGTGCCATGATTCAAAAATCCTTGCGTTATATGAAAAATTTTGTTTAAACACAAATCATCTATCGACGAATTATTAAAATAACCCTTCTTTCTGGAAATTCAAGCCGGTTGACGAAAAATCTTGCCGAATCTCCCCGCTCCCGTGAAAATACGGCAGCGGCAACGGCTTCCGGAAGGCTCATTTCCGAACCGGCGGCGGCTCGGAGGGCAGTATATACACGCGGTGGGAGTCGGCGAATTCCATGCCGCCTTCGATCCGCTTGTTGCGCAATATCCACAGCTCCGGGGATTTGCCGTCGTAGCCGGCGGCGTCTTTGCGCACGCGCACATTGCGTTTCAGATAGTAGTTCGCCGCGCCGGAGGTGCGTTCGGGAGGATCGTACAACACCAGTTCCGCACCGGTGCTCCGGGCCTGACCGGAACAATATTCGAACAGGCCCCGCAGCGACTCCTTTTCCTGCCGGTGATGCCACACGATCGATTCGACCGTTCCGGTCAGGAATCCGGCGGCAATCAGCACCAGCAGCACCGCCGCCGAAACCCGCCGTTTCCGGAGGAGATTACAGGCGGCAACCGCTGTTCCGATTGTCAGAGTGCCGGCCGCGAAGCCGGGAACTCCGCCGAACGCCCCCGCCAGCCCGGCGACGGCAACGCCCGCCGGAACCCATCGCACGATTTTCAGGAGCGCCGCCGCCCCTTTCCAGCCGCAGTCGCGCCAGCGGGCAACCGCCCACAGCGCGAACTCCCCGGCGATCAGCGCGGAGGGTGCGCACAGCGGCAGCAGATACACCATCCGTTTGCTGGAGGAGGCGGTCAGCAGCAAATAGGGGAACAGCAGAAAACAGAGCAGAAAGAGGGCTGTTTCCCGCTTCTCATGCCGGAACTGCCGAACAAGCAGCCAGATGCCGCCGAGCAGCAGCACCAGCCATGGCTGGAACTGTTCGGGCAAATGGAGCAAATATTCGTAGACCGGCGCGAGATGATCGCCCTGACTGCCGGAGAAACGTCCGAGATTGTTGGTGAAAACCACCGTATCGAAAGCTCCCTGTCCTTCGCGCCGGAACAGCAGCCAGAGCCAGATTCCCACCGGAACCAGCGAGACGGCCCCGCCCGCCGCCATCGCCAGATAGTTTTTCCAGCGGAATTTCCGCTCCAGGATATCGCGCAGCACCAGAAAGCCGCCGAGCGCGACCGCGGGCAGCGCCGCGCCGACCAGCCCCTTGGTCAGAATCCCCGCCGCCAGTCCGGCCGTGCCGACGCACCAGAATCCGAACCGCTTCGCGCCGTTCCGTTCGGTCAACATCGCGTAGAAGCCGTAAACCGCCAGCAGCACCGCGAACGCCAGCAGCATATCCACCCGGCAGGAACGGGCGTTCGACAGATATTGCGCACAGGTCAGCAGCAGCACGCAAGAGAGAAACGCCCCGATGCCGGAAAAGCCGAGGCGCCGCCCCAGCGCGAACAGTGTCAGCACTCCGCCGAACGCCGCCAGCGCCGCCGGAACCGCCGCCGCGAAGTCGTTGATGCCGAACAGCGAAAAGCCGATCGCCTGCAACCAGTAGAACAGCGGCGGGTACTCCAGGAAAGGTTCGCCGTTCAGCCGCGGCACCAGCCAGTCGCCGCGGAATACCATTTCGGCGCTGATCCCGGCCACCCGGGTTTCGTCGCCGCTTGCCACGCCGTTGGTCCAGACGCCGCATCCGATCCACACCGCCGCCAGGACCGCCAGCCAGACCAGATAGTTCCGGGCGGGAATCCGGCCCAGTTTCAGGAAGAATTCATTCATATTTCTTGTTCTCCGGGTTGTTTTCCTTATAAGATAGCATATCGGAGCGCATCTGTCACTTGATATGATCGGATTTTAATCAATCCGGGCGGAGAAAAAGAATTTTTCAAAAAAATTAGATCAATCTAAGTTTTCGTGCTTGAATTATTTCCCTTTTTGGATTATGTTGTAATTAGACAAGACTAATAGCAAGAATGGAGAATCGCGCGAATGAGTCAGACCAAATGTCCCTTTCTGCGGCAGCTGCTGCAGTATCTGCTGGTGAAACTCGCACCGGTGATTCTGCGGGTGAAGCCGGCCGGGATGCTCCGGCTGACCAATTGCCGGCAACTGGCGGGCGGACGGCAGTATGACCTTTTCTGTGTCCACCAGCGCGAAGTCATGGAATCGCTGAAGCTGGAGTGCCGGATTCTCCGCAGCGAAGCGGGAGAATCGGTGGTGCTGTTCTTCGACCGTGCCCGGCTGGCGCGGGCTTTGGCGGAACCGGAGGCGGCGGAGTTTCTGCAAAGTTGCGGCTATCCTGTAACACAGGAACTGGAACCGCTGCTGAAAGAGCTGATTGCGCGCTGCCGGAGCGGCAGGGAGTTTCCGCATGAAATCGGCATTTTCCTCGGGTATCCGCTCAAGGACGTGCGCGGCTTCATCGAAAATTCCGCGGCCTGCCTGGCGGTGCCGCGCGGCCTGTGGCGGGTGGCGGGGGACCCGGCAGAGTCGCTCCGGGTGATGGAGCAGTACCGCTGCGCGGAGCAGACGATTCAAAGTGTATTGGAGCGTTCGGTCTCCTTCGACCGGGCGTTGAGTTGGATTCATCGGGTAATTGCGGCGGCATAACGTTCGCCGGTCAGTATAGAAAGAGGTGAGTAATGAGTAAGAATATCCGGATTATTTTCGGATCGAGCACCGGCAACACCGAGCGTGCCGCCGGACGCATTGCCGGGGAACTGGGCGGAAACGCCGTGAACGTGGCGCAAGCCGGAGCGGACGACTTCAACGCCGATCTGCTGATCCTCGGCACCTCCACCTGGGGCTGCGGGGAGTTGCAGGACGACTGGATCAACGGGCTGCCGCTGCTGGAAAACGCCGATCTCAAAGGTAAAAAGGTCGCCTTCTTCGGACTTGGCGACTCCTCCGGCTTCGGCGACACCTTCCTGAATGCGATGGGGGAATTGCATGAAAAGGCGGTGCGGCGCGGCGCGGAAGTCGTCGGCAAATGGAGTGCGGAAGGGTACTCCCACGTGATGTCCGCCGCGCAGGAGGGCGGCAGCTTCGTCGGGCTTGCCCTCGACGACGACAACGAGCCGGAGCTGACCCCGGACCGGATCGACCGCTGGTGCGATCAGTTGAAAAAGGAGGCCGGATTGTAACCGTTTCCTTTCAAGAAAGTTTCTCCATGGTTGGCCGCCCTGCCGGACTCGGGTGATTACGGCAGGGCGGTTTTTTGTCTTTTCTGCGGGAAAAGCCCTTGTTTTTTGAGGAATGACGGGGTATGTTTCCCGATAGATACAAATTGATCCATATTGCAGAATGCGAGGTGCCCTATGGTAAGAGTGGACGTGCAGCCGTTGTATGACAAACTTTGCCCGGAGTGGAATCTGCCGGATGCGGCGGAAAAGCCGGCGACGCGATTAGGTGTGCGCAGTCTGGTTCCGGAGGCGGTTTACGCGCCGGGCGAACCGATCACTTTCCTGGTTGCGATGATTGAAAACAACCAGTACCGTTCCGGCGTCGGACTCAAGTGCCGGATGATCCGCGACTACCACGAACCGGTCGAATTTCCGCTCGTGACGCGGGATACCCCGGTCGAAGTCAGCACCGAACTCGAACGCCCCGGATTCGTGCGGCTGGAAGTGAGCCTCGGCGAGCTTTCCGCCGCTGCCGGAGCCGGAGTCGAGCCGGAAAAGATCGCCGCCGTGCCGGACATCACCGGCTTCGACTCCTTCTGGCGCGCCCACCGCAGATGGCTCAATATGGTGCAGCCGCGCGTCCTCAAGCGCGAAGTGATCCCGGCGGTCCTGCCGGAGTACGGCGAACGGGTGCGCTGCTTCGACGTGCAGGTGGCCTGCGCCGGAGCCAAGCCGGTTTCCGGCATCCTGTCGATGCCCCGCGGGGCCAAGCCCAAATCCTGTCCGGCCTACGTGTTCTTCCACGGCGCCGGCGTCCGCCCGGCCTTCCAGCCCCTGACCTGGGCGGCGCGCGGGCTGCTCGCTTTCAATGTGAATGCGCACGGACTCTACAACGATCTCTCCGAAGCCGATTACCGGGCGCTGGCCGAAGGGCCGCTCAAGGACTACGCGAAACAGCCGGTCTATTCGGCGGAGGATTCCGTGTTCCGCGATATGATCCTGCGCGTGCAGCGCGCACTGGAATTCATGAAAAGCCTGCCGGAGTGGGACGGCCGTTTCCTGATCGTCCACGGCGGCAGCCAGGGCGCGCTTCAGGCGCTCGCCGCCGCCGCTCTCGACCGCGACGTCAGCTTCGTGGTCGCCAACGCTCCGGCGATGTGCGATCAGGCCGGAGAGCTGGCCGGGCGGATGTCGCCGTGGCCGCACGCGATTTCGCAGGCCGGCATGGAACGGGTTGCCCCCTTCTTCGACGGCGCCGCATTCGCCCGCCGGATCACGGCTCCGGTCCGCTTCACCGTCGGTTTTTCGGATACGGAGTCGACTCCGTCGTCGGTCTACGCCGCTTTCAACGCGTGCGGCAGCTGCGACAAGGAGATCCTGAACTTCCCGGACTGCGGCCACGCCGGAGCGGTCTTCTGGACCGCTGAAGCTGAAATCATGGAACATCTCGGCCGCTGATACGGCTTTCAGCCGGGGACTTTGCCTCCGGCGGCCGGCGGAGCGTAACATCTATCAGTTTATCGGCTCCATCGGCAGTACCTGCCACCGGGTGTTACCCGGTCGGAGTCAAGGGGTGAAGCGCCCTTGTCGTCGAAGACAGTCACGGCAGCGGCACCTTGCCGCCGCGAAGCGCCCTGCTACCGGTGCCTGATTGAAAATCAGGCCGCGCAGCGCATAAGGTCTGCTGCCCGAAAGTGCAGGATACAAACCTGCCCGATAGAGCTATCTTCAGTACCACGACCATTTTTGTATATCGTGATGTTTATCCAACTTGATTGTGAAACGCTGTCCGGTATAAAAATGGAAATCAATGCGGCAATCACCTCGATGGCGGGAACTTGGGGCCCAATCTCTCGGACACAAATAAAAGAAACCAGTCATTTCTGACTGGCTGAAACTGAAAAATGGTAGCGGGGAAAGGAGCCGCTACCATTTGAAAACTGCCGTACTCTGCATCAATGACTTACAGATTTTACAATTCTCAAAAACTCTTTTTGAAGTCGCTCTCGTGTACCTACGATGTACCCATGGAACACCCCTGCGAAATATTTTAACATAACATATATGCTCTGCAAAAGCAAATTGTAATTTCCCTGCCTCCTGGAAGAAAATTATCATCTTATTTCGGCTGAAAAATGAACTTCCGACTCGATTTGAATAGATTCAGGCAGTATATTATCTTTGAGCAAAAATTAAGATAAGAAAAATCTATAAGATCAGGGAGCAAAGGATATGCCGAAATTTTTTGTCGAAAGAAAAAATCCTTTTCTGCCTTTCGAGTTTTCCTACACCGCCGATGACGATCCGGCGGCGCCTTATACGCGGCTGCAGGTTTCCACCAGCGGCCCGAAGCGGGCGGATGCGGCGGCGATCCGGTTCGGGCCGCCTTGGCTGGCGCCCGTGTCAGAATAACGTGACAGCGAGCGGGCGGCTGCCGATGCTGAGTTTCAGGATCAGGTCGTTGCCGTCCGGGAAGGAGGGGACGTCGAACCGCTTGCCGCTGAGCAGGTCGAGTCCGACGGTCTTTCCGGCGCTTGCCGCCTTTCCGGCGATCCGGACTTCGGCGAAACGGGGAGAAAACTCCCCGCCGACCGGCCTCGCATCCCAGACCGCGAGGCGAAGGCCGCCGTCGGTCTGGAAGAGCCGGGCGTGGATGTTGTTGTCCGCATTCATCAGCGCTTTGCCGTCCTCGTCCCAGTCGAGCAGCTGGCCACGCTTTCCGGCCCGGTGCAGCGGCTGATCCTCGATTTTGACCTGCGCGTCGAGCCGGGAATCGCTGCGCACGCCGTTGAAAAACGTGGCCAGATTCTGCAGTGCGAAATAGGCCGGTTTCGGGGAGTAGTCCGCCCGGAGCAGGCCGAAATTCGCTTCGGGATCGAACTGCCTGCCCTGAAAGTCGTCCAGAAAGTCATATTGCAGCGCGGCTTTGATTTCAGGCCGGGTGAAGCAGTACAGATAACGCCGCACCAGATAGACAGCCTGCGCCTCCTCGGTGTAGGCGGCGAAAGTGTATTTCCCTTTTTCCCTTTGACCGCCATAGAGATAGGTGGTGTATCCGAATTCGGTGTACCAGAGCGAGAGGTCGGGGCGCCCGATTTCACGGAAGGTGCGCAGGAACGCCTGCACGACTTCGGAGAAATGCAGATTGGGGCCGCCCGCCTTCACGCCGTCGCGCCCGTCGAAGGGTGTGCCGAATGCGTACAGTTCCGGCGGCGTCATCGCGCTGTAAGGATGGTCGGTGATCCCGTTCAGATTCGGGGAAATCCCGTTCTTCAGGAAGCGCAGGATGCTGGAGGTCACGTAGCCGCCCGAAATCACGACCGCATCGGGTTTCAGCTCCCGGATCAGGTCGGCGGCGGCGTTCACGTATTTCGCGTGTTCGATCAGCCAGCGGGAGGTGGAGTTGTCCTTTTCGCGGGCGTTCCAGGTGCCGCCGTACTTCTGGATCCAGCCGCCGAAGTTATTGGGCTCGTTGCCGATTTCATACACGTCCACCAGGCCGCGGGTTTCGGTCACGAACGCGCGGACGTTTTCCAGAAAATAGTCGAGCGTCTGGTCCGCCATGGTCGGCAGCATCGCGATGGTGTTGAGGCCGTGCGCCTTGGCGGCGCGGAGCCGGGCCAGCTGCTGCGGCGTTGCGCCGGGAGTGCCGTCGGGGCGGCGCATCCAGTAGTCGTCCCGCACCCACTTGAGGCCCGCCGCCGCGATTTTGTCCATCAGCCGTTCATACGGATACCATGCGGCATAGCCGCCGGTCGGTTCGGGAGCGAAACAGAAGTGGGTGCCGGTACCGAGAATCGAAGCGGTGACTTCGGAGCTTTTCAGGCGGCGTTCCCAGTCGGGCGAATCAGCGCCGCGCAGCAGTACGGCCCGCTCGGCGCAGGAGCCGTCCGTCAGCCGGAGCGCTGCGCCGATCCGGTAGGTGTTGAAAGGATTGCCTCCGAGCGTCAGCGGCGCTTTCCAGAGATGGCGGGCGGTCCTGCCCGGTTCGACCGCAAACCGGGCCGTCTGGTCGCGGAACATTTCCGGGAACGTCAGGACCACTTCCCCGGCGGCTTCCGCCGGAGCGGAAATCGCCAGCTCCAGAGCCGGAGCCGCGCCGTTGCGCCAGTTGCCGGTCACGGTGCAGCCGAATGCCTCCAACCTGAAATTTTCCCCCGTGAACGGCCTGGCGTTGATGAAGGGGGCCTCAAGTTCGACGCCGGCGAGCCGTACCGTAACTTCCGGCTCTGCCGGGCGATTGAGCAGCAACTGTATCTCGCGGATCGGCGGTACGGGCCGCGAGGCATTCGTGCTGCCACCCCATGCCCCTTCCCAGCGGGTACCGTCCAACTTCAGCGGCAATGTGGTTTCACGCCCCGAAGCCAGTTTGAAACGTTCTGTCTGGAAGTTGCGCCCGGAGGCATCCAACAGCCGGAGGCCCGCTTCCAGTTCCCGGTCGGCGGTGACCCGGAAATTCAGCTTCGTGACGCCCGGCGGCAGTTCGGGGGCGTGGATTGCGCCCACATAGGCGCTTTCGCCGGTGAAACCCGCCCGGATCAGGAGGCCGCCGGTCGCGGCGTCCCGTTCCAGCCGGGCCGTCGCTCCCGGAGTTTCTCCGAGGTTGAGCCGCCAGACCGCCGGATCGGCGGCGGAGCTGAGCGGCGCGGTCCCGGCCCATACGGCGCCGGCGGCCAGCAAAAAGGAAACGGAACAGGCCAGTTTACAGAAGAAATTCATGGTCAGACACTTTCGTTTTTGAAACTTATTCGACGTCATAGCCGCGCCTGGGGTCCGTGGAGTTCACATGACCGAACCAGTTGAGGTCGTAGACCGGCCCCGCGTTCATCACCGCCCACGGCGAAACATGCAGATCCGCGAACGCGGCGTTGAACAGCACACGGGCGATCATCGGCTGGCCTTCGCGGATCGATTCAATGCCGGTGCCGTCGTGATTGGCGGTCACCTCGTACATCAGCACCTGCCGCGACGGATACTTGTACATCGGCAGCGTGGTGCCCCGGTGGGAGAGCGTTTCGCCGCTGTAGTAGGTCAGGAAGCGCAGCCGGTAGCTGGTGGTGTACCAGTAAGCCTCGTCCACCGTCGGCGGCAGCGGCTTCACATTGCCGTCGAGGTTCGGATTTTTCATGTCCGACGGGCAGTGCACCGCCGCAAAACCGCCGATGTAGTCGAACATCAATGACGGCCAGCTGAATACCTTGTTGCCCGCCGCCGCCTCCACTTCGGTCATCTTTTTGTTGTACGGCAGGAAGTCGCGGTTGTCGGCCCCGTAAAGGCTCAGGCCCTGTCCGAGCTGCTTGAGGTTGTTCACACAACTGATCGCGCGGGCTTTCTCCCGGGCTTTGTTCAGCGACGGCAGCAGCATCGCGGCGAGAATCGCAATGATTGCAATTACCACAAGCAATTCAATTAAAGTGAATCGGCGCAGTTTCATTTGTAAAATCCTTTCAGTTGATGGGATTGCAGGTTCGCACGGAAGCCCGTTCCATGATTTTCATCGGAATCGTCGTTTTGAAGGCGGGGCAATGCCCGTCCAACTGGGCGGCAAGCCCGGTGAAAGCGGCTTCGACTTCCGCTTTCAGGTCGGCGCAGACGGCGGTCAGGGCGGGGTGATAGTATTGGCCGACCTGTTCGGTGGAGTGCGCCATGATGCCGACGTCGTCCGGCAGTTCGTAATGATATTCGCGGAGCGCGGCCATGATGCCGGGCACACTTTCGCCGGAAACTGAGTAAACGGCGGTAAAACCGATCCTGCCGTCGTGTTCTTCCAGATAGTTTTTCATGCCGAGATAAGCTTTGTGCTGGGCGAATTCGCCGCTGGAAGTCAGGCAGTCGATCATGATGGTCTCCATTTCCAGAAAATCAGCCATCCGTACAAATGCCGAAATCCGCTCCATCGCCGGCAGCGCGTGCGGTTCACTCTGCACCAATGCAATCCGGCGGTGCCCTTTCCGATGGAAATACTGACAGGCCAGGGCGGCTCCATCGGCGTCGGCGGACTTGATGTTGCTGATTTCAAAGCTGCCGGTGTCGACGTTAAGCAACACCATCGGGATGCTCTGCGAAGCCAGCCACAGCATATCCGGCCGGGAAATGCTGGTGCTCGGCATCATCAGGATCGCCGCATCGTACCCATCGGTTGTGATCGAGCAGATGGAGTCGCGGTCCGGCGTCAGCAGGATCTTGCTCAGTTGCCAGCCGGGATGATTCTCCGTATACTGCGTTGCGTAGACGCCCCATTCGATCACCAGTTCGCTCGGCCAGTCGGGAAGCATCAGCAGCACCTTGCGGGCATCGGGCTTACGGGTGACGTTGCTGAAGATTCCGACCTGCGGCACACGGGAAATCAACTGGTCTTTTTCGAGCCGCTCCAGCGCCTCGTCCAGCACCCGGCGGTGGCATTTGAACTTGTCGAGCAATTTGCGCACGGAGTAGAATTTAACTCCGGCCGGGAAATTGTCGAGCTCCCGGTCCAGTGTCCGGCAGAGCTGTTCCACTTGTGGTTCCAGTTTCATCTTGTGTGTCTTTCAATTGCGTTTCGTTACTTATATTGTACCGGATGCACACAGTAAACACAATAGGTGTGTGCAAAAAAATCCGAATATTTCAGCGCACACGGCTGGATACGTAGAAGGAACTGCGGCCTGATTTGCAACCGCATCTCCGGCAGCCGGGCGCAGTAGCGGCGGTAAGCTGCCGCTGCCGTGACTGTCTCCGACAGGCAAGGCACTTTGCCCGGTTACCGAAGCCGACGTTCGGCGGAGGCAAGTCACGGGGGAGCCTGCCGTTTTGAAGGCAGGCGGGTCTGCCCGCCCTGTCGGGCGGCAGACCTTGTGCGCTGCGCGGCCTGATTTTCAATCAGGCTCCGGTAGCTGGGCGCATAACGCACAAATGGCCTCCGGCGGCCAACGGTTTCGCCGTTGGATCACGACCGGCAACGTGCCGGTGCGGAGTATCGCCGATAGAGCCGATAAACTGATAGATAGTAATTCCGGTTTTGCAATTTTTGCGCAGTAAAAATTCAAAACCGTACCAGGCAAGGTTACTTGCGGCAGCGGTAGACCAGTGCGGGGGGCAGGTTCTTCCAGACCACCCGGCTGGTGGTCACTTCGCTGAACAGTTCATTCAGCAGTTTGCGGAAACGGATTCCGGCGGGGAGCATCAGTCCCTGCAAATAAGCAAAGGTTGCGAAGTAACCTCCCTCCGAAAGATTTTCGACCAGCGCACCCAGGATTTCACGCTGCAGCGACTCCGGAAAGACCGCCCACGGCAGCCCCGAAACCACCGCATTCACCGGAGGCAGCCCGCGTTCCTTCAGGATGCCGCCCAGATTCGAGGCGCTGTCGTGGCAGATTTCGACTTCGGGGAAAGTCCGTTTCAGGTGCTCGCAAAGCAGTTCATCCAACTCCACCGCCAGCAGCTTGCCGTTCTCCGGCAGGCGGCGGACCAGCTCACGGGTGATCACGCCGGTCCCCGGTCCCAGTTCCACGACCAGCCCGGCGTTTTCGACGCCGATTTCGGAAGCCATCGCGCGACACAGCGCGCAGGAGGACGGGCAGAGCGCCCCAACCTGAGTCGGGTGTTGCAGGAACCGTTTGAACAGAACCGCTTTTCCCATCTTACTTCACCTCCTCCGCAGCCGGAAGCGGCGGGAAATAAATCGCTTTCATCTCGGCGATCACCGCCTCTTGGTGCGGAAACGGCTCCGGGAGTTTGAATTCCCGGCTTTCGCGGGTGATATAGACAACTCCGGGACGGCCGGGCTTCTTCAACAGCTTCACCAGCTCGGCGGTGGAAATGAAGACCCGCGGCTCCCCGCGCTTTTCCGCTTCGCCGTCGCCGTAATCCAATTCACCGACCGTATTCAGCGAACGCACATCCGGACGGTGATACACCCACGCCACCGCGTGCATATAAGCCGGATGGGTGACCAGCACCGCCTTCCGCGTGTCGAAGCCCAGCTTTTCCGGCAGCTGTTTCAAGGCCCGTTCCGGCATCTTGTCGCCGATCATTCCTTCCGGAATCGCCCAGCCGCCCAGCGCCAGCACCGCCGCGAAACCGGCGAAAAAGATATAGAGCCGGACCCGCCACACCTGTTTTGCGGTCAGCAGCAGCGCCAGCCCGTAGACCAATCCGGCTGCGCCGGTCAGCACCGCGAGCACCCGGTGTTCGGCGAAGTAGGATTCAAAGCCGCCCAGTTCGATCACCAGCACCCCGGTTCCGGCCAGCACCAGCGCGCCTCCCCAGAAGTTCATCACCCGGTGGAATGCCCGGCTGCGGCCGTCGCCGGCTCGGAAATAACAGGCGACCGCCCCCGCTCCCAGCACCGCCAGCGGCGGGAAACAGGGCAGGATGTAGGTGCCGAGCTTACCGCTCGAAGCAGAGAAAAACAGAAACGGCAGCACCGCCGCACACACACAGAACCGGTACAGCGGCTGAGCCAGCAGTTTCCCCCATGCTTTGCGGCCGATCGCAAACGCCGCCGGGGCCAGGAACGCCGCCGGAAACACGCCTCCCAGCAGCACCGGGATATAGTACCAGAAAGGTTCGGGATGCTGCCCTTCGGTTTTGGCGGTGAAGCGCTGCACATGCTCGATCATCACGAAGTAGTTCCAGTAATCCGGTTCCGCCCGGTGCACCGCCAGCGCCCACGGCGCGACGATCACCAGCGCCACCACCGCCGGAATCCACGGCAGCAGGTAAAACTCTTTCCAGCGCCTTTCCCAGATCAGGAATCCGGCCATCGCCAACCCCGGCACCACCCATGCGATGAACCCCTTGGTCATGAAGGCCAGCCCGGCGAACAAACCGCACAATGCCAGCAGCAACACCCGTCTCCGGGTGAAACCCGGCTCCAGCACCGCCAGAAACGACGTGACCAGAATACCGGTGATCAGGCCGGTGGTCTGACTGTCCAGCACGGCAAAGGTGCTGACGCCGTAGACCAGCCCGGAGGTCAGGAACAACATCGACGCGAGCGCCGCGAGCTTGTCGTCCCGCAGCGTCTGGTTCACCAGGAAAAAGATCAGGAACGCCGCCAGCCCTGCGCCGAGCGCACACGGCAGCCGCAGCGCAAACGCGTTCTGTCCGAAGATTTTAAACGAGCCCGCCGTCATCCAGTAGCCGAGCACCGGTTTCTCGAAGTAGCGCACCGTCAGCAGATGGGGAGCCGCATAGGAGCCGGAATCCATCATTTCGCGCGGGATTTCCGCGTAACGGAACTCATCCGGCGGCACCAGCGGCCGTCCGCCCAACGGCACCAGGTAGGCGACCACGAAAAACAGGAACGACAGCCAGAAATACTTCATCAACGCTTCTCCTTGAGCGAATCATAACACACCACATACCACCCGCCGAAACGGAAGTAGGTCTTCGGATCAGGCAGCTTCGCAAGGTCCCGCCGGTCATCCGTCACCACCACCAGAGTCCGGGACGGGACTCCGGCCAGCTCCTCCGGCCCGCCGTCTCCCGTCCACAGCCGGACATCGTCCCGCTTCAGTGTCCATGCAACCGCCGCGTGGACTCCGGGGCGCGCGACGATCACCGGCTCCGCATCCAGCCGCGATTCCAGCACCATCCCGAGAAACGGCTCCGGCGCCACACCGCGCAGCATCCGCTGCGGCAGCGAACCCGGCGCTGCCAGCAGCAGAAAGGCGACGCCGACACAGAAAAACACGAATTTCAACTGCTGCCGGTACTCCCGCTCCGCCATCCGGAGCCAGACCAGCGTCACCACCAGCGCCAGCACCGGCATGAAATAATTTTCATTCCTGCCGTACACCACAAACTCCGGCGGAACCTTGCCGGTGAAACGGGCCGCCGCCTGAAGCAGAAACAGCAGCAGCGGCAGCGGCAGGAAAATCCGCACCAGCGAACGCAGCACCGTATTCACGTAGACCAGGTCGCCCGCTTCGCCGTAACGCACGAGACCGCCCGCCGTCAGGATCGCCAGCATCGGGAATCCGGCCGTCAGCGCCCCGTCCGGCAGTCGGCCGTTCCACAGGATCACGGCGGCCAGCCAGACCCCAACGGCCGCCGCCGGGATCAGGAAGAGCGGCTGTTTCCGGTAAGCCGCACCGCCCAGCCGGAACCCCTTCACCGCCGCGGGCGCAAAGAACAGCCACGGCAGCATGCCCGCCAGCAGGAAAAGCAGCGTTTTCCACAGTACGAAACCGGGAACCGCTCCGCCTGACATGCCGTACCAGACCGCCAGCGCCGCCGAGACGGCCGCTCCCGCGCCTCCGGCGATGCGGACCGGCAGTTTCCCATCGGACAACGCCCGGATCAGGCCGGACACGGCTCCGAAGCAGAACAAGGTGAAAAATGCGCCGGTTCCGGCGGCGGTGCCGAAAGCGAACACAAAGAAGGTCGTCAGGTAGATCAGCGCGGCCGCATCCCCGGTTTTACGGTCGCCGCAGCCGGAGGCCACGGCACGGATCAGCAGAGCGGTCAACAGCACTACCAGCGCGTCCGGCAGCCGCACCGCGAAAAGGTTCGCCCCGAAGAGCTTCACACTCCATGAGCCCAGCAGCGCCACGCCGTTTCCGCCCGCGACGGCGGTTCGGCGCAACAGCTCGGCGGCATTGATTTCCGCCGGAAAGAACAAAGGCCGCTGCCAGATCGTGCCGACATACAGCACGGCGGGAAGCGCAAACGCCAGATATCTATAATATCGCTTCATCGACTCCAATACAAACACACAATCCTCCCGGATTCTTTCCGGAAACGGCGGCGCAGTCCGCCTGCCGCGTGATTCAAGCACAACGTCTTGTTCAATATACTCCCGGATTCCCTCCCTGTCAACGCCGGAGCGGATTTAATCCCCCTGAAACATTCCCATGCGCCCTTCCGCAACTGCGGGGTGTCGTTTTCTCAACCGATGGATCACGATATGGTAAACGATTCCCAGCTGCAGAGTGGCCCCGAGCCATGCCAGCGGATTGGCCAGGCAGATCCCCCAGTAGCCGAACGGCATCGACAGAAAGAGCGCGGCTCCCATGCGCAGCGCCATTTCGATGATTCCGGAAAGCATCGGCGCCACCGCATGCCCCATCCCCTGCAGCGCATGGCGGTAGACCTGCAGCACGCCCAGCGCCCAGTACATTCCGGCGGCGGTCAGGATGTAGAGCCGCACATCGTTGACGATCTCCTCCGACGGGTGTTCGAGGAAGATCCGGATAAAGGAGTTGCCGAACAGCAGAAACACAAAGCCCGCCGCCAGCGCAAAGTAAAGCTCCATCCGGAACGCCGCCGAGAACCCCTGATAGATGCGCCCGTACCGTCCCGCCCCGTAATTCTGGGCGGTGAACGTTCCCATCGCCACTCCAACCGAAAGCATCGGCTGCAGTACGATCTGATCCAGCCGCAGCGAAGCGGTGTAGGAGGCGATCGCCTCGGTGCCGAAGTCGTTGAGCTTGAACTGCAGCACGATGCTGCCGAGCGCCATGATCGAGAATTGCAGCGCCATCGGCAAGGCGATGCGCAGGTGTTCGCAGATGAACGGCCAGTCCCAGCGCCAGTCCCGCTTCCTCATTCGCAGGATCGGGAATTTCCGGCGGATCAGCAGCAGACAAAGCCCCCCCGACAGCGCCTGCGAAATCACCGTCGCCGCGGCGGCGCCCCGTACTCCCCAGCCGAAGCTGGTCAGGAACCAGTAATCCAGCCCGATATTGACCAGACAGGAGAAGATCAGGAAATACAGCGGCGTGACGCTGTCCCCCAGTGCGCGCAGGATGCTTGAAAGCATCACATAAAAGACCAGCGAACAGGAACCGCCGAGGATCAGCGTCAGGTACTGCTCCGCCTCCGGGAAGATCGACTGCGGGGTATGGAGCAACTGGAGCATCCATCGCGCTCCAAAGACGAATACCAGCGAACAGACCGCCGTCAGGGCGGCGGCGATATAGGCGGACATCGCGACTGAATGCCGCACCCCGTCGTGGTCGCCCGCCCCGAACCGCTGGGCGGTCACGATCGTCAGACCGCTGGTCAGCCCGAAAAACAGGCCGAACGGCAGGAATTGCAGCGCCGTCGTCGCTCCGACCGCCGCCAGCGCCTCCGCGCCCAGCACCCGGCCCACGATCGCGGTGTCGGCGATGCCGTAGCAGAGCTGGAAGATATTGCCGACCAGCAACGGCAAAGCAAAGCGGAGCAGCAGTCCGAAGGGCCGCCCGCGGGTCATATCCTGAATCATGCGAAAATTTTCCTTTTGGCGGCAGCCCCGGTTTACCGCATTAAGAGCTTATCCCTAAATAAACCCTAAAATATCCCGGCTTGCCGAAATTAAAAGCCGGAAACAGGAAAAACACCGCATTTTTACCATATTCTGACAAAAACCGCTATGCGGCCTCCGTCCTCCTCACTTCCCGCCCGGGAGAAAACGTACCGACAACTCCACCGCGCCGGAAGCGGGAGCCGGAACCGTGAAACGCACCATCTTCACCTTGCCGGTTTTCTGGTCGAACGGCTTCAGGAGTTCTTCTTCCGCCACGACCTCCCACGCGCCCGGCATATTTTTTTCGAGACGCAAAAAGGCTTTTCCCTGCGTCAACAGCAAGGAACCGTCCGTTTGCGTCGCGGCTTCAGCCCGGGTGCACATCTGCCAACTGATAATCTCTCCTGGCTTCACTCCCTGCAGAGTGTCGGTCAGAGTCAGGGTACGGTCGGCGGCCAAGCCGGCCCGCCGGACCACCCGTTCCGCTCCTCCGGCGTAAACCGGCGTCAGATCGGCTTCGATCATGTTCCCGGAAGCGGCTGTAATCGCGCCTTTCCCGTCGACTCGTTGCGGCTGTCCCCCGATCCGCGCGATATTGTGGCTGTCGGCTCCGTAGCGGAAAACCTGCCAGCGTTCGCTGTCCTGCTTCATGTCCCATATCTGCAGGACTTTTTCCAGCTTCGAATAGTTCTGCGCTCCCAGGTCCATCGCCCATCGCACGCCGTCGGCCTCGTAGATGAATGCGCCGCAATCCATATGGCCGTGGTTGCGCCGCGGCGAACCGGCGGTAAGGCCGAAGTAGACGGCATCCGGTTCCCAGCCGGAACGCATCACCGCAAGCGGCGCGGCCGCACTCTTTCCGCTGAACCAGCCGAGCGGGCCGTTTTTCACTTTCCCGACCGGTGGCCGGAGTCCGGTCAGAATCAGCGGCAGCAGCCGCTTGTCGTCCTGTTTCCATGCGGGCTTCTCCCGGCAATACGTCTCAAGCATGCCGTTCTCCCACGGCACAAGCCAGTCGGCCCGGTCAAACCGTTTCGCCAGGCTGAACATTGCAAACGAAAGCTGCCGCCTCTGGAATGTATGGGTATCGCCGCAATTGAATGTGAAGCCGGTTGGCCCGGTCATCGCCTGCATGAAGTCTCCGGTCTGCGACAGTCCGGGCGTATCGGCCAGGCCGAAATTCCGGTTGAATGCCGCGTCGAGCATATCCAGCGCCAGCGCGGTAAAATCCGACGCGTAAATCCAGTAGCCCGGTCCTTCCGGATGAGCGCCGCGCGGACTGTAACTGGCCGCCAGCGAGTAGCGCAGCCGTTCCACCGCACGGGTGATGATCCGCGCGGCAAGTTCAGGTTCGCGGTCGCCGACCGCAACCGCTCCGGCGATCAATCCGGCATGACAGACCTGATTCCAGTTGTTGGTGGTCGAAACCCACCACATTTTCGGCCCGAACGAGGGCTTGAGTCCTTTTTCAACAATCGCGGCGGCAACCCGGTCACGCTGTTCCGGGGTCAGCTCTGCATAGAGCCAGTCATAGGCGAGCGACACCCCCATCAGCAGTTCGGCGGTATCGAGAAAATGTTGCGGATTCCAATCCGGATAACCGGCTGCGTTCAGCAATTCGGCCACCGCCCGCTCGGCGAACCTCCTTTCACCGGTCAGTACCCATGCCGTCGCCAGCGTGTTGAGCCGCGCCAGTATCTGCTGGCTGGCAGAGAGCATCCGCATCGGATCCATCATCACCTTCGGCTGCGGCGGCATCGGCAGCAGCAGCTCCGCATTGCCTACGATCCGCTTCGCCAGCAGTTTTCCCAGTGGTGTTTCTGCATTCTTCCGGATTGTGTCGAACCGGTCGACGAGTACCCTCGGCCGCCGCACTCCCAGTTTGTCGACTGCCTCACGCACCTCCGCCGTGATTCCGGCGGGAACCGCGGTGATCTTCAACGTCAGTTCCGCCGCCTCTCCGTTCCGTTTCGGAAAGAGGCGCAGCCGGTAGGCTCCGGCGGCGGAAAACAGCTCGAATCCGAATTCTCCTTCAAGTTTCACCGTGCTGCCGGAGGTCTCCAGCAGCACCGCCTTGGCCGACTTCCATTTACGCCCTCCGAAATCAGCGGCACGCTTCGGCAGTTCCACCGCGTCCCTGTCAACCGTGCAGCGGCGTCCCCCCAGTTCCGCCGCCGGTATGGCGCCGTTCAACACCAGCAACGCCCTGAACCGCTCCGGGAATTCCAGCCGCCATCGGCAGGCGATTGCATTCTCTCCGGCAGTTTCCACCGTTTCAAAAAATCGGCACGCCACACCGTCCAACAGCTGCCAGGACGCTTCCAGTTCAAAACGTTCCGGCAAAACTTTCGGGAATCCGACCGCAGGAGCCAACGCCGGAGGCTGCTGGAAGCTCGGCTTCCAGTCCTGATAGGCCATCCATTCGAATCCGATGCCGTCGCCGATTCGGAGCCTGCCCTCCCGGTCGACCGAAAAAGCGGGCGGCAGCGCAGCCGCGCTCACCGCCGCAAATACAGCTGCACACCATATTCCAAATTTACCGATCACCATCTTCCTCCTCCTTCAGTTGGAACGGCGGAACTTCTTGAACCACAGGAACGCATTGTAGGACGCATAGGTTTCCCAATTCGCCGCCGCCCGGTTATCGACGGTCCGCACTGCTCCATCCTGATAGAGCACATTGGATTTCACCCCATGTGCATGAGGCTGGTCGTTCAACTTGAAAAACTCATCGGCGGCCATCGCCCGGTCCGGATATTTCAGCCGGTAGCTGTGGGTCAGATTCTCATTCCATTTGCCGTAGGCTTCTTCCCACAGGAACGGCAGAAACCGGTAGCTCGACAGCAGCCAGTCCGGACAATTCCGCGTGATCCAGGACATGTCGTAACGGTTGAAACCGGCCGCAACCGTCGCCGCCGCGGAACGCGCGGGACATTCAAAGCTTTTTGCCGCCGGAATGATTCCGGTATCGATCAATGCCGAGGCTAGGCCCTGATTGGAGTTCCCACGGCGGAACTTGGTTGTATTAAGGGTATTATAGTTATTGTCATCATCCGTCGGCGCATAGGGAAACCAGCCGTTGAAATCGATCGCATAGGAAGAAATCCCGATGCCGATCTGCTTGAGATTGTTGATGCAACTGATATTGCGCGCTTTCTCCCGCGCCTTCTGCAATGCGGGCAGCAGCATCGAAGCCAGAATCGCAATGATTGCTATAACAATCAGCAATTCAATTAGTGTGAATTTTGTTCTTCCCATCATTTCCTCCCTGTGGCGGTCATTATTTCTTGTTCCGGTTGAAAACTCAAGGTTCCAGAATCCGGCAACTGGAATTGATGCACAGTTCCGCTCCCACGATCCGTCGCACCGGTTCGGTTTCCGGTTCTTCCAGCCTCCGCAGCAGGTGCGTCAACGCCGCCTGTCCCATCTGAAAAAGCGGCATCCGAATGCAGCTTACCGGAAAGGACACTCCCGCCACTCTGTCCATATCATCAAAGCAGATCAGTGAAACATCCCCGGGAATTTGCAGCCCGGCCCGTTCCGCCGCCACCGCGAAAGTCGGAGTCTGACAGCCGAACAGCAAAAACGCGGCGGTCGGCCGGCGCTCTTTCAGCACACCGGCCAGTTCATCCACCGTGGGATCGCGCAACACCAGCCCGGAGGGCGACGGAAGCCGGTGCGCCGCGAATGCCTGATAATACCCCCGCTCGCGCAACTCCATCGAAGCACCGCCGCCGGTCACCATCATAATCTCCCGGTGACCCGCCATCAACAGATATTCGACCGCCCGGTATGCTTCCCGGGTATAATCAACCGAAAAAAACGAGAAACGCGGGTTCTCCGGTTGCCGGTTGATGAACGCAATCGGCAAGCCTTTTTCGGCCAGCGCGGCATAAGGCGCGTAATTTTCATCTCCCACCCACATCATCAACAATCCGTCTATGCCGGCCACGTTCAGCGTCTTCGGATCGCGGTTGTCAAGCACCGTGAGCCGGCAGCTGTCCTGCTGCGCCGCATCCAGAATTCCTTTCATCAGCAGTTCCTGATAGTAAGCTCCCCAGCCGGGTGCGATCGGATCAATGCCGATCGTCCACGGCCGCGACGGCGCCTTCGGTCCCGGCGCGGAACGCAGCACTTCCCAGCCGACTCCGGCACGGCTGCTGATGAATCCGCGCTCCGACAACAGTTGCAACGCCTTGCGCGCGGTAGTCCGGCTGACTTGGTATTCCTCGGCAAGCCGCTTTTCGCCCGGCATCAATTCGCCGGGAATCAGCAGACGTTCCCTGATCCGCCGGTGAAGCTCCTCATAAACGGCCCGATAGGCGATTTTCGACATTTCAAACGTTCCTATACATGTTTACGTGATCCTGTCTATAATTATACACAATCCAACCGCAGATGTCAATAGCGCATCGGATTTTTTTCAGGAATTTTTCCATTCATACCGGTTGGTCTTCAAACCCGGCTCCCGTCTTGCCCGTTGTTCTGATGAAAACGGAGCACCCGCCTGCATCCGGTTCAGGTCCACTCGATCCATCGGGACCAATCTATCGCCAACGCCAGACCGCCCCCGTTCAAAACAGCGGGAATCAGCACCAGTAGAACGGCGTAAGCTGTATTCATCGAGGCTTCCGCTTCACTTCCGCCGGAGTCATGAGTGCCGCATGTCACAATAAATCCGGCGATCATAACCAATATCGCCAGCGCATAACCGGCCAGCACGCCGAAATGCAAAAGCCGATATTTTTTGCCGATCAGCCCGGCGACACATTCGGCTGCGGAAAGAAGATTTGGGAACACGATCAGCCCCCACAACAGCACCGGCGAAGCCAACCGATACATAAAAAGCGAAAGCGGCAGCACGATTGTCAACAGCAAAAGAAGCCGTATGAAATACATCATCACTGATATCCGGTGAACTGATCATAAAGTTGGTCGGGGTGGAGGGGATCGAACCCTCGACTTTCTGCTCCCAAAGCAGACGCGCTAAGCCACTGCGCTACACCCCGACGGATTGGAAATAAAGTGCGGTAATATATCCCCGAAGCGGAGAATATGCAATACGGCGCCGTTATTTTTCCGAAGATTCCGGCTTGCCGGCCGGTTCGTCGATCTTCAGTTTGCGGACCCATTCCAGTTTGGCGCGGTCGATTTCGACCCGCACCCCCGGCTCCGTGCCGAAGAAAATCGCCTTTTCACTCTCCTCGAACAACGCCCCGAGTTCGACCCGGCCCGTATCCTTGAACTTGATTTCGCAGTTGGCCACCCACACGTCGATCTTGCGGTTGACCACCTTCTCCTTCTGCACCTCCAGTACGTAATCGCGGCTCGAAGGCATCGCCCGCGGATGCGACACCGTCACCACATGCCTGCCCGGCGCGACGGAATCAATCAGGATCGGCTTCGTGCCGGTCGAATTCTCCGACTCGGCCACACTTTTGCCGTAAGGCTTGCCGTCCAGCGAAATATGGATTCCGGCCGGCTGCACGTTCAGTATGATCGCCCCGGTGCTCTTGACCAGCTTGAACCGGATGCTGTCGCTGAAGCCCGCCGCGATCTGGATCGTCTTTTCCCCGACATCGTATCCCTGCTTCACCGCCCTGATCCGGTAGACCGCCGGAGTCAGGTTCATCACGGTGCACGGCGTGACGCCCTGCTTCACGTCGTTCACGAAGATTTCGGCCCCGGCCGGCTCGGAGGTGATGTCGATTCCGCCCGGCTTCGGCGTCAGCTTGTAGGTTTTCGGCAGCTCCTCGCCCCGGTTCAGGGTCAGCACCTGCTCCAGCGGCAGGAAGCCGGGAGCTTCCAGCCGGATCCGGTATTTGCCCTCGTTGAATTCGCCACTGTACGGCGTCGCCCCGACCGGCCGGTCGTCGATGAACAGCTGCGCCTGCTCCGGTATGCTCGAAATCGTCGCCTTGGCGATATTCGCGTCGAGGTTCACCATGATCTGCCGCGGCCGTTCGTCGTCCACGCGCCAGTCGATCGCCCGCTCGCTGTAGCCGGGCATCCGGAGCTGGCCGGAAAAACTGCCGAGCGGCAGCTCCAGCACCAGCGGCGTCGCCCCGACCACCCGCGATCCCATCACCAGCTCCGCTCCGGCGGGCCTGGTCGCCACCAGCACCGAAGTCAGCGCCGGTTCCAGTTCGACCGCGATCCGCCGATGCTCCTGATCCTTCAGCACGACCGACTGCCACTTCGGGGCATAGCCGGGCGCCGTGAATTTGAAAAGATACGAACCCGGCGGCATCTTCAATTCAAACGGCGGCTTCGTAAACACCTGTTTGCCGCAGCCCACCGACAGTCCTTCCGGCCCGGTGATGTTCACCACCGCGCCGGGCGGCTCTTTCCTGCCGCATCCGCCCGGCAGCGACAATGCCGCGGCCAACACCGCCGGCAGGAAAAAATTCATCATCCGTTTCATTTCAGTTTTCCCCTCAGAGCGTTGTCGACCGCGAAAAGCCCGCGCCTCGCCTTGTCATAGGGCACGGAGCCGACATCCACCAGCTCCATCACCTCCTGATAGACCAGCCGCAGCTTCCCGTAATCCTTGAGCGCCGCCAGCCGGGCTACCTCCGCATTCAACGCATTGAGCTTGCGCTCGCGCAACTGCTGTGCCTCCGCCAGCCGGCGGCGCGCCCGGTCCCACATCGCCGGATGCGGCGAGAACTGATCCAGATAACTGACCGTCAGCCGGTAGCGGGCGATCGCGTCGCGCAGGTTCGACGGCAGCGCCTCCCGGTCGGCGAACAACTGCTCGGCCTTCACGAAGCTCGCCTCCGCCTGCGATTTCAACTCCTCCGCCGTCAGCGCGATGGTCTGAAGCCCGTACTGCTCGGCCAGCGCGTTGATTGCCGCCTCCGCCTTTTCAAACTCCATCGGCAGGAACTGCCCGGCCACGCGGATATCCGCGACCCGGGTTGGTTCGGCGATCACCAGCCGCCGGTTGACCAGCTCGCGGGAGCGCGGCGCGGCGGGCCGCGCCATGGTCCAGATGCCGGAGCTTTCCAGCTGGCCGCGCAGCACATCCAGATTGCTCTTGCCGATCTCTTTTTCGGTGCGCTCGACATGGCGCATGGATTTGATGTCGTCGAGAAGAAAGGTCGCCCCGCCGTTTTCCAGCAGCATCGTAAAGCGGAACACATTGTCCGGCGCCTGGATCACCTTTTCGTAATAGACCGTCAGCGGCTTCTCCGCCGCGGCCGCATTCGCGGCGTTCTTCGCAGCCGGAGCAGGCGAAAAGAGCCGGATGCACGCGCTGATCACCACGACCACCACACAGACGATCACCGTATAAAACGTCAGGTTGGAGATGCGGCGGCGCGGCTTCGCCGGGGCGTTTCCCGCGTTTTCCTCTTTCCTCTCCTTTTTCGACTCGTCGAACAGCCGGAAATTCCCGGAGTGGATCGCCGATTCGATCGCCACCGGCTCGGCGGCGGGCGGAGGAGGAGCTGCGGGGGCCGGTTTCGGGCTCACCGGCGGAAGCGGTTCGAGCACCCGGGTCCGCGCCGACGGCGACACCGCCTCCGGTGCCGGGAACGGAATCGCTTCGGTCGGAGCGGAATTGCGGACCACACCGGTTCCGGGCGCAACACCCGGTTCGCGCGTGCGCTTGCCGGAAAGCCCCGGCACCGGATTGGTCACCGACGACGGAATCGGATTGAAAATCACCTTGGGCGGCTCCGCGGCCAATCCCGAAACCCGGATCATCTGGTCGCCGATTTCGAGCAGGTCCCCTTCCGCCAGCGTGCGGTCGCTGGTGATGCGCACCCCGTTCAGCTTCACGCCGTTGGTGCTGCCCTGATCGCTGACGATCCACGCGCCGTCCGGATTCAGCCAGAGCCGGGCGTGGTAGCGCGACACGCCCTCGGTCGGAATCCGGACGATATTGCCGTCCTCCCGGCCTATGGTAATCTCCGGCAGCGCAAATTCGGCTTCGTCGCCGCTTCGCACACCGTTGACAAAAGATATTTTCATCGAAACCCCTTGTTCGTTCCAGTCCCGGTTCCCGGCTCGGCCGAGCACGGGGAAGCCCCTGCATTTTTTAAGATAGTTTCAGATTGCAATTTTTCAATCGCCTCACCGTCCAAAGTCGAATTTAAATTGATCCGGTGCCCGACCCGGCAGGCGGCCCGTTCGATCGCGCCCGCGGGCAGTTCGATCACCGTGACCGCTCCGCGGCAGCCGGCGGGCAGCCGCCACGGCCGGAAATCGCTTTTCAACCGGATCACCTTCGACTCCCGGTCGAGAAAGACCAGGTCGATCGGCACCGTCATCCACCAGCTGTGCACCGCGCCGCAGCGGGGAAATACCATCGCGTCGAACTCCCCGGCCGCAAAGCGCCGCCCGATCATGCCGCGCAGCCGATCGAACCAGCCGAGCGCCCACCGCGGATGACGCGCCAGATACCGTTTCGAATCCAGATCGTAAATCATCATCCCACCCGGAACATCTGAAGAACCTGAAGGGCCAGCGGCCCGAAAATCACGATCAGCACCGACGGCAGAATGCAGAACACCACCGGGAAAATGATCTTGACCGCCGCCTCGTTCGCCAGCTTCTCCGCCAGCGAAAAGCGTTTGTTGCGCTGCATATCCCCCTGCACACGCAGCAGCTGCACGATGCTGACGCCCAGCTCCTCGGCCTGCACGATCGCGTTGACCGTCGTGGTGAGGTCGGGCTGCCGCACCCGCTGCGCCATGTCGCGCAGCGCATCCGCCCGCTTGCGCCCGAGCTGCATCTGCCGGAACGCCCGGGTCAGCTCCTCGCCGAGCGGGTCCATCCGGCGGCGGGCCAGAATGTCGCGCAGCGCCGACACGATGTCGCGCCCCGACTCCACCGACAGCATCAGCAGATCGAGCACGTTCGGCAGCGCCTTCATGATCGACAGATGGCGCGCCTTGATCCGCATCGACAGCCACATCGACGAATAGAACGTGACGACCAGCGCCGCCATGCACAGACAGATCAGCACCCGGCCGGAGAGCGCCCCGATCAGCAGAATCACCAGCCCCAGCAGATAGACCAGCAGCTTCAGCCCGATGAAGTCCCCGGGAGTGAACACCTCGCCGTACCCCGCCATCAGCAGCTTCGGAGCGACACTCCTGCGCCATGAAGCGAGCCCCTCCGACTCCGAGGTGGAGCGGACCAGCGGCAGGAACGGCATCAGCAGCCGGAACAGAACCGGCACCGGCAGATCGGTTTCCGCCCGTTTCCGCTCCAGCTCCACGCCGGAGAGCAGCCGCAGGATGCACAGCGAAAGGCAGGTCACCGCCGCTCCGGCCGAAAACGCCGCCGCCAACTGTATAATCATATCCAACTTGCCCCTGCTCCTATACTTCGATGGTTACGATCCGGCGGATGATCAGAAAACCGATCACGTCGAAAATTCCCGCCACGATCAGCAGCGCGATCCCGATCGGATTGGTCACGAACGCGCGGATCATCACCGGATTGATCCACCACAGCCCGATCAGCAGCGCCACCGGCGTCAGCGCGATCAGGATCGCCTGAAGCCGTCCCAGCGCGGTCAGCGCGCGGACCTTGTTGGAGATGCGCACCCGCTCCCGGATCAGCGAGGCGACCCGTTCCAGCGTGCCGGTCAGCTCGCCGCCGGTCTGCCGGGCGGTCAGGATCGCGGTGGCGACCAGCTCGAAATCCTCCGACCGCAGCCGCCGGTTCATATTTTCCAGCGCCTGCTCCACCGGCACGCCGAGCCGTATCTCCTGGATCAGCAGCCGGAATTCGACGGAAATCGGGTGGATGTTCTGCTCGGCGACCTCCTCCAGCGCCTGATTGATGCTGAAGCCGGCCTTCAGCGAACTGGAGATCACTCCCAGCGCGTCTTCCAGCTGGAAATTGAATTTTTCGAGCCGCCGCACCTTGAGCTGCCGCAGCACCAGCCGGGGAAGCAGAAACAGGACCACGCCGAAAAACAGCGCGACGAAAATCCCCCACTTCCACGAATATCCCTCCACCAGCGTCGACATCAGGATGATCGAAATGATGATTCCCGAAGTGGCCAGCGCCAGACTCAGATCCAGCACCCGCCTGGCGGGCATCTGGATCAACACGTCGTCCAGCTCGGTGCTGGCTTCGGCCAGATAGCGTTCCCGGTAGCGGGCCGCCACGTACAAACCGAATTCGATCAGCACGAACGTGGCCAGCATCACGCTCAGGAACGCACAGATTCCCGGCCAGAATGAGCTTGACAGCATCGCGCTTTCCTGCATAAGGTTTCCTCTCAACTGCTTTTCCGGCTGAACATCCGGATATCCAGGTCCAGCTTGGCGCGCTCGATCTCCTCCATGAAGGTCGGCACGCTGCCAGTCGGTTCGAATACGCCGGTGATCCGGTTTTCACCGTCCCAGCCGGTCTGGCGGAACACGAACAAATCCTGCATCGTGATCACGTCCCCCTCCATCTTGGTGATTTCGCTGACGTTCACGATCTTGCGGCTGCCGTCCCGCTCGCGGGTGATCTGCACTACGATGTGGATTGCCGACGCGACCTGTTCGCGGATCGCCCGCAGCGGCAGGTCGAAGCCCGCCATCAGCACCAGTGTCTCCAGACGCGACAGCGCGTCGCGGGGGCTGTTCGCGTGGATCGTGGTCAGGCTGCCGTCGTGGCCGGTGTTCATCGCCTGAAGCATGTCCAGCGCCTCGCCGCCGCGGCACTCGCCGACCACGATCCGGTCGGGACGCATGCGCAGGCTGTTGCGCACCAGGTCGCGGATGGTCACCGCCCCCTTGCCCTCGATGTTCGGCGGGCGGGATTCCAGCCGGACCAGATGCTCCTGATGGAGCTGGAGTTCGGCGGCGTCCTCGATGGTCACGATGCGCTCGCGGTTCGGCAGAAAGGAGCTGAGCACGTTCAGCAGCGTGGTTTTGCCGGAGCCGGTGCCGCCTGAGATCAGGATGTTCTTGCGCACCGCGACGCAGACCGCCAGAAACTGCATGATGTCCGCCGAAACCGAACCGAACCGGATCAGGTCCGCCGCTTCAAAAGGCTTGCGGGAGAACTTCCGGATCGTGATCGTCGGCCCCACCAGCGACAGCGGCGGGATGATCGCGTTCACGCGGCTGCCGTCCGGAAGCCGCGCGTCCACCATCGGGGAGCTTTCGTCGATCCGCCGCCCCAGCGGCGCGACGATCCGCTCGATCGCGGAGAGCACCTGATTGTTGTCGGCGAACGCGGTATCGGTCCGGTACAGCACGCCTTCCTTTTCCACAAACACCTGATCGGGGCCGTTGACCATGATTTCGGTGATGTCGTCGCGCTCGATCAGGTACTCCAAAGGACCGAGGCCGACCGCTTCCTGGATCAGCTCCCGTTCCAGCACCGACAGCGGCAGCTCCGGCGGCAGGGTAACGGTCAGCTGCGAAAGAATTTCCCGCACCATCACCGCCGCCTGCTCCTTGAGTTCGTCGCCGGAGACGCCCGCGACCGCCAGCTTTTTCAGGTTCAGCCGGATCAGCAGCTCCCGGTGGGCGTGCTTCTTGATCTCCTGCAGGATCGGGCGCAGCCGCGCCGGCACGCCGGAAATCTTCAAGAGAGGAATCTCCTGCTTCTTCGCCTCCGCCGCCAGCAGTGAAATTTCCGGGTCGGCCGCAGACGCCGGCGCAACCGCCGCCACCGGAGCCGGGGCGGTTTCCGCCCGGCGCACCAGAATCTCCACCTTGCCGAGCCGCAGCGTCCGCCCCGGCCGGATCTCATAGGGTTCATGCGGAAACAGCGCCGTTCCGTCGTCGGTCACGGTGCCGTTCCGGCTGCCGAGGTCCATCACGGTGAGCCGGTCGTCATGCACCACGAACTGCGCGTGGCGGCGGGAGATGTCGGGCCGGATGATCCGGATGTGGCACTCCTCGGCGGCGCCGACCAGATAGGCGCCGCCGGGCAGCTTCGCCGCCGAATCCGGCGCTCCGGGCTGATGGATTACGATTTCAAGCATGGCTCGCCTCCCGCGCCCGGCCTATTTCAGGCGCATGCGGTCTTCTTCGCGCCGCTGGTTGTAGGTGGGAATCTCTTTTTCAAGCTGCTTGAAGTTCACGCTGCGCTTCTCGGTCTCGCGCGAAATCTTAACATCCTCGAAATTGCGCAGCGACAGATTCAGCTTGCCTTTCTGGGAGGCGAAGATGATCATCTCCACCTCCTCGGGATACAGCAGCAGCGTCACGGTGCCGTAGGAACGCGCCCCGGTGGGATCGAGCGACGCGCTTCCCCAGCGGTTGCCGACCGCCAGCACCTTCACATCCTGCAGGATCGTCAGCGTCACGGTGTCGAGCGAACTGTCGCCGCGCACGTCGGGAAAGCGGAAGGTGCCGATCACATCGACATCATCGTTGGGCTGGATCAGGTTGTTCACCGAGGAGACCGGGTCCACCGGGATCGCGACCGCCCGCATGCCGGGACGGATCACGCCGTTGAACCCCTGCCGCTGGGTCATCGGCTTCAGGTCGGTGCTCTGCAGGACCTGTCCGGCGGTCATCGTGGTTTCGAGCTGGCGGCCGATCACCCGCGACACCTCGCTCCACGGGATTTCGCGGCTCATCGATTGCATTTCACGGGAGCGCCGGACCGGATACCGGACCAGATCTCCCGGCTGCAGCTCCTCATTGGGGGCCTTGTCCACCGCCAGTTTGATCAGCACCACGGTCTCCGAATCGCCGATGATCCGCCTTTTTTCGGCCTCCAGCTGCTGATAGCTCAACACGAACGCCAGCAGACCGAAGACCACCGCGCCGAGCAATAAGAATTTCTGCCGCATATGCACTCCCCGAACAGGTTGAAAAGATCCAGCCGACGGGAATCGCAACGGTTCCCGATATTCTGGAATATATACGCCCCATCTGGAAAATGCCAGAGTGTTTTCCCGTTTTTTATCAGGAAAACACCGGAAAGCGGCATTTTGTCACTTCGGCGCCAGGCGCCGGGCGACGAAGCGGATCAGCTCCCCGATCCACAGCACCAGCGAAGTCGCCGCGATGATCTCCACCCAGGTCAGCACATCCAGAGGCGCCACCCGGAACGCGCGGCCGCCGAAGGTCACGATCACGATCTGCCCGGCCAGGATCGCCCCCGCGATCAGGTAGAACATGTGGTTGCCGCCCAGCCGCCGCAGGAAGGAACCGGCCGTGCCGTAAGCGCGCACATTGAACAGATTCCAGAACTGGATCAGCACGAATACCGAAAAGAACACCGTCTGGTCGCGCAGCAGCACCGCACCGGCTTCCCCTTTCATGTGGAGCAGCCAGCCGATGAAGAATACCACCAGCGCGATCGCGGTGCCGAAGATGTTCTTCGCCATCGTGCCGGTCACGATGAAGTCGCCGCTGCGGCGCGGTTTGCGGTCCATCACCGCCGGGTCGGGCGGCTCGGTCGCCAGCGCCAGCGCCGCGAAGGTGTCCATGATCAGGTTGATCCACAGCATCTGGATCACCGTCAGCGGCAGCTCCACGCCGAGGAACGGCCCCGTCACCGCGATCAGCAGCGCCGCGACGTTGATCGTCAGCTGGAAGATGATGAAACGCTGGATGTTCGCGTACAGCGAGCGTCCCCACAGCACCGCATTCACCACGCTGGCGAACGAGTCGTCCAGCAGGATGATCGCCGCCGCCTCTTTCGCGATCGCGGTGCCGGTCTTGCCCATCGCGATGCCGACATCCGCGTTGTTCAGCGCCGGAGCGTCGTTGGTGCCGTCGCCGGTCACCGCGACCACTTCGCCGGAACGCTTCAGCGCCCGCACCAGTTTGAGCTTGTCCTCTGGCCGCGCCCGCGCCATGATTTTCAGCTTGCGGCCGATCCGCACCGCCTCGTCGTCGTCCAGCGCCGCATACTCGCGGCCGGTCAGGATTTCACCTTCCCCGAAGCCGCCGTCTCCGGCAAGGCCGATCTGACGGCCGATTTCGCGGGCGGTCTCCGGGCTGTCGCCGGTCACGACCTTCACCTGAATTCCGGCGGTGCGGCAGCTGCGGATCGCGGGCGGGACCTCCGGCCGCACCGGGTCTGAAATCGCCGCGAACCCGAGGTAGGTCAATTCATTCGCCGCATCGGCCAGGTCGGCGCCGGCAGGCAGTTCCATGCGCCGCATGCAGATTGCCAGCGTGCGCATTCCGCGCGCCTGATACTGTTTCAGCTCGTCGAACAGCTCTTCGCGTTTCGCGTCGGAAAGCTCCTCCGCGCCCGACGCGGTCAGCACCCGCGCCGAACGCGCCAGCAATATTTCAGGCGCCCCCTTCACATAGAGCACCATCGCATCGTCCACCGCCGAACGGCCGTAAGTCGCCATGAATTTGCGTTCGGTCGAAAAGGTCAGCTGCTCCTTGAGCTGGAACGCGAAGCGCAGCTTCAGGAAATCCAGCCCCAGCCCGTGCAGATAGAGCAGCAGCGCCCCTTCGGTCGGATTTCCGACCGCCTCCGCCGCGCCGTCGGGCGAAATCGAAAGGTTGCCGGTGGTGTTCACCGCGATACTCTCCTCAAGCAGCGCGCCTTTCCCCTCCGGGAACGCGGCGAACCGCATCGAACTCACCCGCATCCGGTTCATGGTCAGCGTGCCGGTCTTGTCGGTGCAGATCACCGTCGCCGCGCCGATGGTTTCGCAGGCGTGCATCTTGCGCACGAGGTTGTTGGAGGCGGTCATCCTGCGCATGCTGTACGCGAGGCTCAAGGTCACGCTCATCGCCAGCCCCTCCGGCACCGCGACCACGATCAGCGTCACCGCGATCATGAAAAAGCCCAGAATCTTCCCCAATGCCGCCGTCGACATCACCGGGTCTGGCCAGACGCCGCCGAGCGCGATCCCGCCCAGCCCGGCGACGGCGATCACCGCCGCCGCGATCAGGCATGCCGCCACCCGGCATTCCGGCCCCCGGAACCGGGGCAGGATCAGCTCCAGCCCGTCGGTGATCAGCGGCAGCCACACCCGCAGCAGCGCGACCAGCAGCGCCAGCGCCAGCGTCGCGGTGACGCCCCACTGCGGCAGCGTCTGCACGATGTCGCCGCGCACGATCTCACGTCCGACCAATACGCCGAAAGTGGTTGCGGCGATCACGAAACCGACCAGGCCGATGATCCGGCTGAGTTTTTCGAGCTGTTTCTGAAGCGGCGTCTCCTCATCGCTTTCCAGCGAGGCTTCGCGGGCGGTTTTGCCGATTTCGGAGTGTTCGCCGACCGCGACCAGCCGGGCGTAGCCGTAGCCCTCGACCACCGGAGTGCCGCGCAGCAGCTTGTCGGCCGGATAGATGCACTCGCCGAGCCGGGCGATTTCGGGATGTCCGGAAGGAAACTTCTCCACCGGGTCGGTTTCTCCGGTCAGGCTGGACTGGTCGAGCTGCAGATTCACCGCCTCCAGCACCAGCGCGTCGGCCGGAATTTCCTCACCCTGTTCGACGAACACCACGTCGCCGACCACCAGGTCGCGGCGCGGCACCATCACGAAAGCCCCTTCGCGGATCACCTTGTACGGCAGGTCGTCGTTGCTTTGATTCAGCAGGTCGAACTCCTTTTCCGCCCGGTACTCGTTGATGAAGGCGATAAAGGTCGCCAGCGCGATCGCGACCAGGATTCCGCCGCCCTCGACCCAGTCGCCGATCACGCACGACAGGATCGCCGCGATCATCAGAATCCGGATCACCGGATCGCTGAATTTGCGCAGATACTGAATATACCACGGCACCCGCACCGGCGGAGCCAGTACGTTGGCCCCGTTTTTTTTGCGGCTGTCTTCGACTTCGGCCGCCGACAACCCCTTGTAGTTCAATTGATCCACAGAACAACTCCCCCTTTATTCAATATGATTCCAATCATGACTTCGACTGCATGTTCTCCCGGTCGACGGTCATCGCCAGCAGCGCCGCCTCGACCTTCTGCCGGTACTCCTCGATACCGGCGTCATCCAGATCGGGCGGCACGAAAATCTTGTCGCCCAGAATCAGCGTCAATTTACAGAAGGGCTTCGGCAGCTGGAACTTGTCCCAGCTTTTCACGCTCCAGTAGCGGCTCGCGTTGATCGTGATCGGAATCACTCCGGCCCCGGTCAGGCTCGCCAGCTGGATCGGCCCTTTTTTCATCACATAGATCGGCCCGCGCGGTCCGTCCGGCGTGAAACTCACATTGTAGCCGTCGCGGATCGCATGGACCGCCGCCAGCTGCGCTTTGGCCCCGCCCCGCGAGGAGGAGCCGCGCAGGCTCTTCAGCCCCAGCACCGAAATGAAATCGGCGATATACTGCCCGTCGCGCGACGCGCTGACCACCGCCATCGTCCGCTTGCGCGCATATCCCGGAATCGCAACCGGGAAAAACAGCAGCCGGTTGTGCCACGTCACCGAAACCGAACCTTCCGCGCGCCCGATATGGTCGTTCGGGTCGATCACCTCAAGCCGGTATATCGTATGGATCGCCAGCTCCAGCAGATGCGCCGGCAGCCAGTAGATCCAGGTCGGGAACTTCTTGATGTTGCGGAACTTCTTTTTCAGGTATCCCATCTATTTATCCTTTACTCCGCGCCGTTTGCAGATCGGGCGGATCGTGCAGCGGTCGCAGGCGGGTTTGCGCGCATCGCACACCCGCCGTCCGTGCTGGATCAGGATGTGCGAAAAGTTACTCCACAATTCCGGCGGCACCTTCGCATTCTGCTCGGCCTCGATCTTCACCGGGTCGTCGCAGTCGACCAGCCCGATCCGGTTCAGCAGCCGGTTCACGTGCGTATCCACCGGGAAGCCCGGAATTTTGAACGCATCGCCGAGCACCACATTCGCGCTCTTGCGCCCGATGCCGGGCAGCGTGGTCAGTTCCTCCATCGTGTGCGGCACCTCGCCACCGAACTCATCGACCAGTTTTTTCGCACAGGCCGAAAGATTCTCGCTCTTATTGCGGTAAAGCCCGCAGGTGCGGATGATCTCCGCGATCCGTTCGACCGGCAGCTCCGCCATCGAAGCCGGGTCCGGCGCGACAGCGAACAATTCTTTGGTGACCTCGTTGACCCGGTCGTCACGGCACTGCGCCGACAGCATCACCGCCACCAGCAGCTGAAACGGCGACGCATGTTTCAGCGGGCAGGTGCAATCCCCGTAAAGCTTGTAAAGCCCGTCGTAGAGTTTACGCCACTGCGCGGAAGAAGCCATCACTCCAACCCTCCGGCCAGCGTCAGGTAATTTTCCAGAAGCCGAAGTCCCGCCCGCTGGCTTTTTTCAGGATGGAACTGGGCCGCCAGCCACCGGCCGGAACCGATCACCGCCGAAAACGGCGTGATGTACTCCGACTCCGCCAGCGTGAACCGCTCATTCACCGGCACATAAAACGAATGCACGAAATAAAAGTAACAATCCTGCGGCAATCCCTCCGCCAGCTTACAGCCGGGCCGGAACCGCGCCGAATTCCAGCCGATCTGCGGCACCTTCAGTCCCACCGCCGGAAACCGCGTCACCTTTCCCGGAAAGACTCCGAGGCCGCGCACTCCCGGCGCTTCCTCGCTCTCCTCAAGCAGCATCTGCATACCGAGGCAGATCCCGAGGAACCAGCCGCCGTTTTCCACAAATTCCGGGAGCGCCCGGTCGAAGCCGCGGCTTTTCAGGTTCTCCATCCCGTCGCCGAAGTTCCCGACGCCGGGCAGCAGGCAGCAGTCAAAGCCGGTCAGCTCCTTCCCGCTGGAAACCACCTCCGCCCGCGCGCCGACGAATTCCAGCGCCTTCGCCACCGAACCGAGGTTTCCCATATTATAATCGATCAAGGCGATGCTCATCGTCACCCTCCATATCATATCTTCTTATGAATGGATAATATAACACCGCAAATCCCGGATTGCCAAAGGGGGGCACACTCTTCCTAACAATTTTCTAACAGAAAAGAAACCTCTGTCGGGATTTCGTTCCTTTGGAGCGGGCAGGGCGCTTCGAGAGGAGCGAAATCCCGCTATGGGCGATAGACGGCCTCGCCGTCAATCACGGTAAGGAGCAGGCCGGAGGCGGGGGTATGCGGATTGGCGAAATCGTCGGTGCCGTCGAGTTCTTCGGGATCGAAGACTGCGAAATCGGCGGGACGGCCTGCGGCGATGTAGCCCTGACCGGCCAGCCGGAAAGTGTCGGCGGGCAGGCCGGTGACCTGCCGGACGGCGCTTTCGATGGAAGCTCCGTCCTCGAACCGCAGCTTCAGGAAACGCGGCAAGGAACCGAAGGCGCGCGGATGGCTCCGGCCGATCGAATAATCAAGGGGGCGGGCGTTCTCATCGCTTCCGGCCATGCACCACGGGAGCGCGAGAATCCGGCGCAGGTTTTCTTCGGACATGCCCCGGAATCCGGCGGTGGTTCCGGCCGCATCGGCGGAGAGCAGCTTCACCGCCAGCGCCGGAGCCGTCACCCGGAATTGCGCGGCGAGCCGGTCGAGGGTTTTGCCTTCGCAGCCGGAAAAGCCGGGGGCGGCGGTACCGACCAGCCGGACGGTTCTCCAATATTCGGAAGAGCGCGATTCGTCGAGGGCGGTTTCGAGAGCTTGCTGTTCAGCCGGATCGGCGAGACGGCGCTCAATGGTTTCATCGTCAAGGTCGCCCCATTCGCCGGGCAGGATCACGCTCAGCTGCGTCATCGACTCGGTGTAGGGATAGCGGTCGACCGAGAGTTCGATGCCGTCTTGCCGCGCCGCCTCCAGCAGCGCGAGCGCGGCGTCCAGCTTGGACCAGTTTGCGCGCCCGGCGGTTTTGAAGTGGCTGATCTGCAAGCGGTTCAGACCGGCGCGCCGGGCGCATTCGACGGTTTCCGAGAGGGATTCGAGCAATTCGCTGCCCTCGCTGCGCAAATGGGTCGCATACAGCGCCCCACGGGCGGCGAGGCGCTTCATCAGGAATACGATTTCGTCGGAATCGGCGAATTTGCCGGGCACGTACAAGAGACCGGTGGAGAGGCCGGGCGCCCCCTGTTCGAGCATCCGGTCGAGCAGCCGGGCCATCTCATCAAGCTCGGGGCCGGAAAGCCCGGCCTGTTCGTAGCCGGCAATCGCGGCGCGCAGAGTGTTGTGGCCGCACAATGCGTGCATCTTGAGCTTCACGCCGCGCCGGGCGAGGGCGGCGCGCCAGCCGGAGTAGTCGTCCCAGTCGATTTCGACGCCGTACTGACGGTAAAGCTCGTTCAGGTGGGCGCGGTTGAAACGGGTGACCGGAAAGGCGGAGAGTCCGCAGTTCCCCGCGATTTCCGACACCACCCCCTGCGAAATTTTGCCGAATCCCTCCGGGCGCGCCAGAATGGACAAGTCGGAGTGACCGTGCACGTCGATGAAGCCGGGCGCAAGGATGCGCCCCCCCAGGTCGAGCGTGCGGTCGGCGGCGGAAGCGGTGATCGCCGGCTCAATTGCGCGGACTTCGGCGCCTTCGGTCAGGACCGCGCACTTGCGCAGCGGAGTGCCGGTGCCGTCGGCGAGCCACAGATTTTTATAAAGAACGCTTGAGCAACTCATAGACTCTGAAAAACTCCGATCCGCTCCAGGCCTGTGCCGGACAACCGCCCTGACGGTGCGGCGCGTCGCCGTCCGCCACTTCGGGGAGCTGTCCGATCACGCCGGTTTCAAAATATCCCGCCGCCGACATCAGAATCGCCAGCGCCCGCTTCCGCACCGGTTCGCCGCCGAGCCGGTAGAGCGCCTCGCAGTAAGCCGGGAAGGGCCAGCTCCAGACGGTGCCGTTGTGATAGGCGACCTTGCGCGAGGTATCTTCCGGCCCGCAGTAACGGCCCCGGTAGGGGTGCTCCGGGTCGTTCAGCAATACGCCGTTGCGCTCGACCGGCAGCCGGCAGGCGACGGGCCGGTCCGCGAGACTGCGGATGCCGCCCGGCACGAGCAGTTCTTCGGAGTTGGTCAGGATCAGGCGGCATTTGGCCGGATCGGTGACCGCGCCGAGGGTGACGGCGAGCAGCTGGTTGGGGCGGATATGGTCGTCCGGCACCGCCGCGCGGGCGGGGACGCCGCGCCGGGCATGGAGACAATCCGAACACCGTCCGGGCAATTGGAAGAAATACCGTTCGATGCTTGCCGCGACCCGTCTGGAAAGTTTGCGGTACTCCGGCTCTTCACGGCCGAGGAAGTCGAGTGCGGCGAACCAGAGCGCCTGAATTTCGACCGGGTATCCTTCGCGCGGCGTTCCGGCCGGGAAATTGGTATCCATCCATGTGAAGTGGGACGGGCTGAAGATCAGCGCGCTGTCGGAGTCCATCACAATGCCGTTCGGAGTGCCGCGCCTGTAGTTTTCGACGATCGACACAAGCACGTTCCGCAAGGTGCGGCCGCCGCAGTCGGCGTCAAGGATTGCGGCAGAACCGGCCGCATCCACATAGTCGCGGGTTGCGACGATCAGGTAGAGAGGCGCGTCACTGGTGTCGCGGTTCGCGTCGTCGAGACCGCGGATCATGTTCGGAATCGTGCCGTTGCGTTCAAAGAGCGCGAACTGGCGGATGATCGCTTCGGCTTCCGGCCTGAAGTTTCCGACCACGAGTCCGCGCAGCGCGATCAGCGTGTCGCGCCCCCAGTCGAGGAACCACGGATAACCGGCGATCACGGTGCTGAATTCGTCGCGTTTGACCACAAAGCGGCGCATCGCGGGTTCAAACAGCTCATCGGGGCCGGTGCTGGAGGGATATTCGCGTTGTTCCGGCCACTCGATCCCGTCCGGGATCGGCCGGTCGGCGGCATCGGCGAAAGCAGTCAGCGTGGCGGTCTGACCACCTTCCAGATGATATTCGAAATAGCCGGGGCTGAACAAATCGGTCTTGTCCTCCAGCCCGTAATAGCGTTCCGACGGCAGGTCGACCATATAATACCACTCCGGCTGGCTGTGGAACGAGCCGCCTTCGGCGCGCAGCGCGAGCCGACGCTCGGCGGGAGTGAAGTCAAAGCCGTTCTCAAGGGAGCGGACCGCGGCCGGGAAGCGCTGCTCCGGACCGGCGAATGCCTTGGTGACCTGATGGTTGATCCGGTCCTCAAGATCGGGGCGCAAAATCAGTTTGGCCGGCGTCGAATCGGGCAGCTCGCCGGGACGGTCGCAGGAACAGTGGCGGCGGAAATGGAAGCGCACCGCGTCGGTGTTGAACGCCCCTTCCATTTCGATTTCCAATATTGCCCGGCAGCCCTGACCGGCGGGGAGCGCGAAGAGCCACCGCGCCCGGTTGTCCGGCTGTGCGTTGAAGGCGATCAGGTTATCGAGTTCGATGCTCCGGCTGTAGCCGTTGACCACCAGCCACGCCCGGCAGCGGGTGAACATCACGTGGCGGTCCACCGGATAGGAGCGGTTGATGTTCGCGGCCAGAATCGCCTCGTATTTGCTGGTCAGTCTTCCCCACGCCGCCGAAAAGTAGCTGATTCCGCCGAACCGGTTGGCGGCGAAGGCATAGAGGTCGCCGAGCGGATGCTCGACCGCGCTGTTTTCCTGCCGGATACGGCAGCGGTCCGGCTGGGGCAGCTGTACCAGTTCCCCGGAACTTTTCACGATCTTCTCCTCCGACTCGAACACGGTCAGCCGGATCGACAATGAAATCATGCTGGTCAGGTGGTTGGGCGGCAGCGCGATCATCGCGAGGTGATGGCGGCCGTCGGCGGAGGGAAGACTGGCGGCCAGCCGCAGATTGCGGTCGCCATGACGGATTTCCACCCGGAACCGGCTGTGTCCCTTCACCAGAAGCACATCGCCCGGCGGCAGCATCACCCGGCGGTGCGGATCGGATTCGACCCGGTAACGGGTCACAGGCGCCGGATCGATGCCGGAAGAGGCCGCCGCGAACGCAACGGGATCGGCCAGCATCGCCTTGCCCGGCTCCGCCGTCGCGCCGCCCGCTTCCAGTCCGCCGAGAGCGACGAGGATGCTCCGGGCCATCGCATCGGCCCGCTGCCGTTCGACCGGCGCGGGCTCGCGGCCCGGAACCGGATCAGGGAGCCGGTAATCCGTGAAATCGATGCAGAGCCCTTCGCCGGGAGCAAGCTCATAATTGAGCTCATTGAATTCGTGGCGGAACGTAATCCGGCGGCCGCTCAGAAGGTCGGTTCCTTCCCCGGGGCAATCCGCCACCGGCCAGTGAACCGCGGCAGCGCGGTCGCAGTCGAGGTTCAGCAGCACCAGCACCCGGGTTTTGCCGTCGGCGGCGGTACGGCGGGCGGCCAGGACGTTGCCGCCCCCCTTCTGGATCAGCTCCACATGTGAACCGGCGAGGAAAGCCGGATGGTCGGCATTGAGCAGCGTGAGTTTACGGATCACTTCGATCAGATTGGGGGAAGCTCCCCAGTTCAGTGCTCCCGCGCCGTGCACGTCGATCTTCTCGGTCGCAAAGAATTCGGCACCGTTCGCAAAGCCGAACGCGCCGTTTTCCGCCAGCAGCGCCGCGACCAGGAAACGCAGCCGGGCGTAGACCCTGCCGGAGGCCGCCAGCCGCATGTTGTCGTGGGTTTCAGCGAAGTTGACCAGTGTGCCGTACAGGGCGCTGCATTGGTCCACATAGGGAAAATAGCGGCTGATCTGGTCGCGGGTGTAATTCTGGAAGAGCTCGGAATAGCCCCAGGTGAGGCCGGAGTAACCGAGCAGCCGCTCCTGCACCTTCAGCGGGCCGCCGAGTCCTTCGAGCAGGAACACGGTATCCGGAAACTCCTCGCGGACACGCGCGACGATGTAGTTCCACGCCGCTTCCGGCAGCATGTAGCCCGCGTCGCAGCGGAAGCCGTCCACGTGGCGGCGGCACCAGAACAAAAACACCTTCGCCATCAGCTGATGTACCTTGGGATCGGTGTAGTCGAGCTTGCAGAGGTCCGCCCAGACCACGCCCCACGCGCCGGGACTTTCAAAGGCGCCGTCCGCTTTGCGCACGAAATAATCCGGGTGCTCACCCTGCAGCTTGGAGGCCCAGCCGGTGTGGTTCACCGGGATGTCGAGAAAAATCCGGCCGTTGCGGGCATGGACCGCGTCGACCAGCTCGCCGAACTGTTCCAGCGGCGTCGCCTTCGGGTCGAAGTCGGCCAGCGCCGGATCGACGTTGAAGTAGTCCAGCGACGCGAAAGGGCTGCCGTAACGCCCCATCCGGCCGTACTGGGTCGGCGCCGGGTGGATCGGCAGCAGCTGCAAAATCCGGCAGCCGAGCTTGTTGAAGATATGGTCCAGCTGCTTTTTCAGCGCCCGGAATGTGCCGGAGGGAGGAATCACGGTATAGCCCCGGCGGTCGAGTTCGGCGAGTTCTTCCGGATCGGGAGCGGAGACCGCCTTGTCCATATTCGCGCCGAACTGCCGCACGAAGGCCGAATAGATCGTATTGCCCGCCGCCGCATTCGCGCTGCACACCTTGAAGCGGAAGTTCTCCCCCTCCGGCCACAGGATCGCCGAACGGTCGGCGGGCAGGAAGCAGCATTTCGCCTCGAATATGCCGATTTCAGTGAAGGGCAGCGTGAGTTCCGCCACGCCGGGAGCGACCGTTTTCATCGGCAGGTCGTGCCAGTCGAGGCCGGCGAGCGCGCGATGCTGGTCGGTGCGCGCGACGATTTCGGCGCGGCGGATCGCGGCGCGGCCGATATTGGTGCGGACGACGGCGGTTCCGGCCCGGTCCGCCGGGATGCCGTCAAGACGGAGGGTTACGGTATCGCCGGTGTGGAAAATAGTACGCGCCGGACGGATTGACTGCTGCATGATCGTGCTCTCGCTGTGAATGAATTCCATACTTTCCGGTAATATACTGCATCGGAGTAAAAAAATAAAGCATTCTTCGGGCTTTCTGCTTTTAAAATCGGATCAGTTGTGTTATCTTAATTGCATTTCGGGCAGATGTTGTCGTTTGCCGCAACAAGCAACAACCAAAACAACAACGGATTCAAAAAATGAGACGTTTCATATTGCATAAAATATTACCGTCGGCGCTGCTGCTGGGAATGGTGTTCCCGCTGCTTGCGGCGGCGCCGCAGGAATACAGCGACCGCCAGCTCAAACTGATCGCCCAGATGACCGCCCAGCTGCTCTCGCGGAACCACTACCGGCAGCAGCAGCTGGATGAAAAAGTGTCGTCGCAGCTGTTCGACGAGTATTTCAAGATGCTCGATCCGAACAAAATCTACTTCACCGAGGAGGACGTGAAAACGTTCGAGCCGGTGCGCAACACCCTCGGCGCCGCATTGCTGCGCGGCGATTCGAGTTTCGCTTTCCGGGTCTATGAACTGTACAAGACGCGCAACAACGAATTCAAGGCGTTTGCGGAGGCGCAGCTCAAGAAGCCGTTCGACTTTACGAAGGACGAGTCGTTCGTGACCGACCGGCGCGACCTGCCGCGCGCCGCGAACCGCGAAGAACTGGAGAAGCTCTGGTATCTCCGGCTCAAGAACGATGTGCTGGCCTACCGGCTTTTCAACCGGGCGCTGGACGACGCCGCCAGAAAAAAGAAAAAAGAAGACAAGGACGAAACCGCCAAAATCGCGAAAATCTGGGAGGCCAAGACCCCTGAGGAGAAGGTGCTCAACCGTCTGCGCGACATCAACAACGATATCATGCAGAGGGAGAAGGTGGATATCCTCGGCCTCTATCTGAACGCGCTGGCGCAGGTGTACGGCCCCCACTCCAACTACCTGCCCCCCCAGCTTGAGGAGGATCAGGAGATCAGCATGAAACTGTCGCTGACCGGAATCGGCGCAACCCTGACCAGCGACGACGGTTACATCAAGATCGTCGCGATCGTGCCGGGCGGTCCCGCCGCTCTCGACGGCCGCCTGAAGGTGGAGGACCGGATCGTGGCGGTGACCCAGGAAAACGGCGAGGTCACCGACGTGGTCGACATGCCGGTCTCCAAGGCGGTGAAGTACATCCGGGGCCCTGAAAACACCAAGGTGACCCTGACCGTGCTGCCCGGCGAAAAGGGCCGCAACGGCGTTCCGGAAAACATCACCCTGACCCGTGCCAAGGTGGCATTGGTGGACAGCGAGGCCAAAGGCGAAGTCAAAGAGGTCAAACGCGCCGACGGCAAAGCGGTCAGGGTGGGCGTGATCACGCTGCCGAGCTTCTACCGGGATTACGAAGCGGAGTTCCGCGGGGATTCCAAAGCCAAGAAGTGCACCGACGACGTCGCCCGGATTCTGGAGGATTTCTCAAAGCGGAAGGTGGAATCGGTGGTGATGGACCTGCGGCGCAACGGAGGAGGCAGCCTGCCGGAGGCGATTTCGCTGACCGGGCTGTTCATTCCGACCGGTCCGGTTGTGCAGATCCGTTCCGGCGACCGGGAGGTTCATCTGGAGTCGGACAACGATCCGCGGCTGGCGTACGACGGCCCGCTGGTGGTGCTGACCAGCAAGCTCTCCGCCTCCGCTTCCGAAATCTTCGCGGCGGCGATGCGTGACAGCGAACGCGCGATTCTGGTCGGGGACAGCCGCACCTTCGGCAAGGGAACCGTGCTCAATGTGATGCAGCTGGACCGGTTCCTGAAATTCATCGGGGAAAATTTCGAGGCCGGCTCCGCGATCTACGAAACCGCGATGTTCTACCGGATCGCGGGCGGCTCGGTGCAGCAGCTCGGCATTACGCCGGATATCCAGCTCCCGTCGCTGACCGAAGAGCTGGAAATCGGCGAGATGTTCATGGACAACCACCTGCCGTGGGATACGATCAAGCCGGTCGAATTCAGGAAGTTCAAACCGGAACATATCGCGAAAGTTCCGGCGCTGGCCGAAGCCTCTGAAAAACGCATCGCCGCCAGTCAGGAGTATCAGAGCCTGATCCGCAAGATTGAGCTTTTCCGCAAATACAAGGATAAGAAGGAAGTCTCCCTGAACGAGGAAAAGCGCTGGAAGGAGTATCAGGACGAAAAGCAGGTGCAGGAAGAAGCCGACCGGCTCTATCGGGAAAATTCCGGTACGAAAGAGAAAGACGAAAAAAAGCAGTTCGATCCCGAGCTGAACGAAGCCGTCAATATCGCCGCCGACCTGGTGTAATCCGCTCATCGCCGCGCGTCAATACCCTTCCGGGAAGATGCGCGGCAGTTCCCTGCAACAAAACAGGTGCGGATGGCGTTACGGCCTGCCGGTACGCGCCGCGAAAGCGGCCTTGCCGCTCCCTATTCGATCTTCTCAATCATGATATCGGGGAACTGCTGCAGAAACGCGGCCAGAACGTTTTCATCGCTCTGGGCGTGGAGCCGGATGTACATCTTCACGCGAAGCCGCTCCTGCTTGCCGGTGTGGTCGCTGGTCACGGAACAGTTGATGATCCGGTAGCCGTTGTTGTTCAACTCGTTGGTGATCTTGATCAGGTTGTTGCGGTTGCGGGTGGAAAACACCAGCTGCAGGCACTCGGTTTTCATATTGCGGAAAATGCATTGGAAGATTTCGAGGCCGATCAGGGTGAGCAGCGTGGTCACGAGGCCGAGCACATAGAGTCCTCCTCCGACCGCCATGCCGATTCCGGCGGCGACCCAGAGACCGGCGGCAGTGGTCAGGCCGCGCACCGCCTGTTTCTGCATCATGATGGTGCCGGCGCCGATGAAGCCGATGCCGCGGACGAGCTGGGCGGCGACGCGGGCGGCGTCGCCGGGACGGATTCCGGCGACTCCGGCGGAATCCTGAAACCCCCACTGGGAAACGATCATGATCAGGGCGCTCCCGAGGGAGACGAGAAAGTGGGTGCGCATTCCGGCGACTTTGGCGCGGTATTCGCGTTCAAGCCCGATGGCGGCTCCGAGGGCTCCGGCGAGCAGCAGACGGCCGATGAATTCCAGTGTCAACATGATACAGCCTCATGGTTTCCGGGTTGGTTGCAACCTGTCACTATACCATATTTCCGCCGGAATTCAAGCGTTTTCCGAGGATGCGGCGGAGATTTCCATAGTCCGGGCGGCAGGAATCAGCAGCGGCCGGCCGAGGGTGGCGATGGTCAGCCCCTGATATTTTTCGCGCGGCTGTTTCGGGCAGAACCACAGGATTGAGAAAGCTCCGAGAAATGAAATCGGCAGGAAGAAGGCGAAACTGCGCGCCAGCGGCACTTCCCGCACCATCGCCTGGCTGTAGAAATACCAGACCAGCATCCCCTCCGCGAAGCCGAGCGCCAGCAAGCCGAGCAGCGCGGTGATCCTGCCGGACCACCTCCGCCGCAGCGCCGGAACCAGATACGGCAGCAACAGCGCGGCTCCGGCAGCGAGCGGGATTCCGGCATAGCAGAAATCCAGCTTGCCCGCCCAGCCGAATCCGGCGGCGGGATCGAGACGCCACGCCTGTTCGGAGGAACGCGACAACGCATACCAGAGGTTCATCGCAACGCCTTCGCCGAATGCGAATGCGGTGTAGCCCCAGATCAGCTTCGCATTGGCGCGGCTCGACAGCACCGCGAACAGGAAAGCGGGCAGGATGGCGGCGCCGATCAGGTAGAAGATCGTGCCGACCTCCGAAACCGACTGGGTCAGCCACTGGCCGGAGAGCTCCAGCGCCAGCGCAAGGCCGACCGCGAACACCCCGATCAGCAGCGTCGCGTATTTCGAGACGGTGACTTCGGCGGACGGTGCGAGGTTCCGGTTGATGAATTTCTGGTGAATCTCCTTGAGCCACACCGCCGCCATCGAGTTCATGCCGGAGCTCAGGGTGCTCATGATCGCGGCCAGCATCGCGGCCATGAACAGTCCCGGCACCGGCGACGGCAGCTGCGTCGAGACGAAGTGGAAAAATGCGGCGTCCCCGCTGCCCGGCCCCAGCGCCGGATCGGGATTCTGCCGGTAGTAGGTGTAGATCGCCAGCCCGGTGAACCACAGCACGAAGGTGAACAGCACGCCGGAGACGGTCGCGACGCACTGCGACTTGAACCCCTCTTTCCAGTTCCGGGTGCTGAGCAGCCGCTGGATGGTGATCTGGTCGCTGCACGAGGTGGTCAGCGGCGTGACGACCGCCCCCCAGAGCAGCAGCCAGAAGAGCAGCCGCACGTAGGGGGAGAGGCCGTAGAATTCCGGCTGCGAAAACTGCGGCATGCCGTGGCCGTCGCGGAATGCCGCCGCTACCGCTTCGGCCGCTCCGCCGTCGATCCGGCCGCACAGGATCGTCACCACGACCGCGAAGCCGCCGGCCAGCACGAAGAATTGCAGCACATCGGTCCAGACCACCGCTTTGGTGCCGCCCATCACGGTGTAGACGATGCCGACCACTCCCACCAGCAGGATCGAAAACCACGGCGGCCACGCGTAGGTCGCCTGAAAGATCTTCGCGGTGGTGTAGAGCACCATCGCAAGGTACATCGTGCGGGTGTAAAAAGCGGAGAAAGCCACCACCGCCCGCACCGTCGAATCGTAGCGGTATTCCAGATACTCATACGGCGTGAAGCTGCCGAGCCGGAAGTAGAACCGGGTGAACAGCAAATAACACGGGATCACCAGCAGCAGCCCGACCGTGCCGGAGAGGCTGAACAGCGTCAGCCCGTTGTTGAAGATCTCTCCCGGCACCATCACGATGGAGACCGAGCTGAGCAGCGACATCATGCAGGCGATGCCGACTGCCAGGAACGGCATGTTGCGCCCGCCGAGCAGATAGTTTTCGCTGCTTTTTTCGCCGCGCGAGAAGTAAACCCCGATGCCGATCACGGCCGCGAGGTAGAGCAGGATGATCAGGTAGTCGAACCAGGCCTGTTGCATGGTGAAAATTCTCCCCGTTGGACGGTTCAGCGGCTGTTGAAGCCGAGATAGCTGAGGTCGGCCGCTCCGAATACGTCGCCGGAGCCGTCCCCCCAGGTGAAACCGGGGCTGACCGCCCGGTCCGCCGTCAGCTCCGCGGTGAAGAGCGGCTGCTTTTCTCCCTTGCGAAAGAGCCGGTAAGTGCCGGAGGCGCGGTCTGCTTCAAGCGTGAAGGCGTGGAACGAGGTTCCGGCGGCGAAGGGGACCGCCTCCAGCTTCCCGGCGGAACGGTACACGAGCTTTTCCGTGCCGAAGCCGATCCAGCCGTACCGGTTCGGGAGCTCCCTCTCCCCCTCGAAACAGAAGCGGATCGCGAACTGCGGCCTCTTTTCGGCGGCGTCGCCCAGCCGGAATTCAAAAACGGCCGAAAGCTTCCCGGCGTCCGGCGGCAGCGGTGCGTGGAAATGGGCGAATTTCTGCGGCGCATCCATGCCGCGGTGGACGAGACGGAGAACCGGGTGCGGCCGCTCCGCGATCCGGCTGATTTCATAATACGCTTCGCTGCCCGTCTGCCCGTGGGGACGGTAGCTGGCGGGCAGGAAGGTGCGCCGGTCCTCCGGGAGCAGGCCGGAGGCTGGCGAATAATAAAGCTCGTATTTCGCGGCTTCGGGATCGTCGGTTTCGGGGCGGCGGCTCGCATCGTCCCGCACCACGTCGAGGGTCATCGCGACGATCCGGCTGAACAGCGCCGGATTGCGCCACGAACCGAAATCGCTCTCGTCATAGATCACCAGCAGCCGGTTCGGTTCGGTCTCCAGAATCGAAGCGTAGGAGCTGCCGGAGCCGCCGTAGAGCGTGCAGCGCTGGTAGCTGCGTCCGGTGCCGGTGAAGTCCAGCAGCAAATAGAGCTTCGGCCTCCCGGTGATGACCGCCAGCGTGCCGTCGGCGAGCACCTTTGCACTCGGAGCGACCGAGAAAGGCGCGATCTCCACGGGTGCGCTCCAGCTTCTTCCGCCGTCGCCGGAACGGAGCTGCAGCAGCGGCGACACGCCGCCGACCCGGACATACGCAAGCAGTTCGCCGCCGGAGAGTTCGACCACGGCGCACTCGTTTGGCCCCTCCGGCATCCGCGCGGCGGGATCTTCGAGAATGGTTGAAAGGTAGCTCCAGCTTTTGCCGTCATCCTTCGATTCGATTATGAAGCTGAAGAATTTGGGCGCGTTTTCCTTGCGTCCGTAACCGGTCAGCAGCAGCCGCCCGTCGCGGAGCCGGAGCACGTCGCGGTGCAGCCGGAATGTGCTTCGGAAGGGCAGCGCCAGTTCAAAACTCTCCGCCGTGACCGACTGGCCGTCCGGCGCGAGGATCACCCGTTTGACCGTGTGACGGTCGGAAACCTTGTCGTCCCAGCAGGAGATATTGCATTTGCGGCCGTCCTTCGACAGATAGGCGTTGAAGCCGCCGAATTCCGGCACGGTTTTGCGCCAGGTCTTACCGTCGTCCGGCGACCAGTCGCGGCAGGCCCGTTCCGTGACGGTATGGATGCCGGAGGAGTGGTTCAGATAGATGGTTCCGTCGGGAAAGCGGTGGGCGAAGCAGAAATTCAGGTGTTCGGGTGAGGTTTCGATCAGCGACATGCCGACCGGTTCGACGCGGCCGCCGTTGAAAAGCCGGGTTCCGGCCGGAGGCGCGGCCGCGAAGGCAGCCGCCGCGAACACGGTACAGGCGGTCAGGGAAATTGCTTTCATGGAAAAGTCTCCTTTGTTGCTTCAGGTCAGAACGGCAGTTTTTTACCGCCGTGCGCATAGTGCGTAATCAGGTCGCCGCTCTCCTCCCGGACTTCGCGGGCCCCCATCGAGGAGACGTGGCCGTCGCTCCAGCCGATATTGGCCCGGTTGGCGTGATCGAACGCCGCAACGTTCGCGGAGCTCCCCGTCCCCCATTCAAAAGTCTGCTTCAGAAAGGCGGCGTCGGTGGAAAAGCTGTCGGCAATCACCATTTTATTCCCCTTGATCCGCGGGAAGTTCAGCACGTTCACATCGTCGCGGGTTTCATTGGAAGGTTTTGCAATCGCATCGCCGAGGTAGGGCTGCCACTCCGCGGGCTTGCGGGGCATGCCGTACACGAACTGGATCGCCCCGTCATCTTTCAAACTGAATGTGAAAGGCGCCCGCGCCGGGCAGATCGCCAGTTGGCCATCGTTCAGATAGCCCCGGTAATAGAGCCGTTTGGCCCAGCTGGCGTGGCCGAGGTCGTCCACCGTGGAGCGCACCAGCAGCCGCCCGTCGAAATCGCCGGTATAGAGGTTGCAGAGTTGCAGAATCTGGCGCAGGTTGCCGGTACAGCGGATCGAACGGGCCTTTTCGCGCGCCTGGTTCAATGCCGGCAGCAGCATACTCGCCAGTATCGCGATGATCGCTATCACGACCAGCAACTCGATTAGCGTAAAACTTACGGTGGTCGGCCTTACATGGCGGAATGCGGGGGGCGTGTCCGCCGCCCCCCGCGCCCCCTGCGTCCGGCAAGGTGCCGGTGCCGGGTACGGGACGGTCGACAGGCGGTGGCGTGGTTGGCCGGCGGGGAAGGAAGATCCGCAATAACGTGAAGTTGTCTTCCCGCTTTTCTGCGGAAAGGCAACTTCACGTTTTTGCTCCGACTTGCCGCTTGCAGAGCATTGGCGGAGGCGTGAGAGCTTGCTGGAAGTCAGGGAGATGTTGAGGTGATTTGGTACGGGGAGAGACGCGGCGCTTATCGCCGCTTTCTCTCCCCCGAACCCCTCTCTTTTACGCAGAGCGGAAACTGGAGAGACAACGAGGGGCCGGGGGAGCAGAGCTCCCCAGCGGGATAAGTAGGAGGAACGAAGTGACGACGCACATCCCGTTACTTGGCAGCGGCACCTTGCCGCGAGGGGGCAGGGAATCAATACGGCAACAGATAGAACATTCCTTTTCATGATATCTCCTCCTTCGGGTTGGGAATGTTGGCTTTTGAGAGCAGTTCGCGGCAGTAACTGCCGAGGCCGAGCACGTCGGCGCCGAGATTGATGAAGCGGAAGCCCTCCTGTTGCAGTTCGCGGACTCTGGAGGGTGAACCGACCGTTCCGGCGAACTTGCCGTGGCGGAGCGCGGCGGCGGCGACCCGTTTCCGGGCGGCTGCGACTTCGGGAGCGTTGCATTCGCCCGGTTTGCCGATCGACTGGCTGAAGTCGCCGGGGCCGAAGAAGACGATGTCGATCCCCGGCACCGAACAGATGCCGTCGAGTTCCTCCAGCGCCTCCGCGTCTTCGATCTGCACGGTCACGAAGCGGTTACGGTTCACGAAGCGGATGTATTCGCCGAAATCGGCGAGACAGTATCCGCCGTCCCGGTTGCCGCCGTCGATCGCCCGCCGTCCGAGCGGATGGAAGCGGACCTGCCGCGCGACCGCTTCCGCATCCTGCTTCGACATCACATGCGGCACCATGATGCCCGCCGCATCGAGTTCGAGCGGCTTCACGAGGTCGCTGTAGGAACCGCGCGGCACGCGCACCATCAGGTCCGCGCCGCAACTCCGGGCCGCCAGCACCTGACTCTCCAGTACGGCGGGATCGTTCGCGACGTGTTCGCCGCACACCCACAGGCAGTCGAAGCCGCAGGAGGCCGCGATTTCCAGTACGCGCGGGCAGGAGAGATTGCTCTTGAAGATGAACACCGTCTCCCCGCGCCGCAGCTTTTCCAGCGTTACACTCTTCCGAAAGGGATACATGGGCTATTTGCCTCCTTCCTTGTATTTGCGCAGATGGCTGCGCATGATCCCGCGCGCCAGTTCGAGGTTGCCGGTTTCGAGCGCCTCGACGATCTGGAAGTGTTCGCGCGCCCCCGCCTGGCTGGCTTCGGCACTGGCGCTGCGGCGGGTGAAAAAGATTTCCAGCAGGTTCGAAAAGGCGATCAATACCTGATTTTCGCTGATTTCCAACAGCTTGCGGTGAAATTCGCAGTCGCGGTGATAGTTGCGTTCGATCTCTTCCGGCGTGTCATCGTAGCGGGCGCAGTCCGCGAGGGCGCGCAATTCGTCGAGCTGCTGCGGCGTGATCTTGTCGATGATGATGTCCAGAACGCCCAGCTCAATCGAAAGCCGCGCTTCCAGCAATTGAAAATAAGAAAGGTCGCTGACTGCGATCTGGAAGCCGAGCACCCGGCTCAGGATCGAGAAATCCACCTGCCGGATCCGGGTGCCGCCGCGGGTCGAACTCTCCACCAGCCCGAGAAACTTCAGCCTGCGCAAGCCTTCGCGGACGCTGACCCGGCTGACGCCGAAAAGTTCGGTCAACTCCTCCTCGGAGGGCAGTTTGTCATTCAACTTCAACTTGTGTTCGATCAGATAGGACAGAATCCGGTCGATGCTTTGGTCGGTTTTATTGGAATTGCCGTTTTTCATGTAAGATCTCCGTATTTGTATTATAAATTATGATACAAAAACCCGGTTTTGTCAAGAGGTGATCTATAAAAAGTGCAAAAAAATAGATTATTTGTAATAAAAATACCCTTCAGCTCCGGGAAACGGCGCGGAAGGGCAAAGAGAATTGACCGGAGGTTATGCCTGACGGCGGGAAGAGGCGGGGCGTTCTTTGGGAGTCCGGGAAGAGCAGGCGGAGACGCCGGCTTTGGCGCGATGCCTGCGATAGGTGATGATTGCCGCAAGCTCCGGAATCCTTTGCAGCCGGGCAGTCACCATTTTGTGCATGGCCTGTCGGGAAACTCCCCGCCGGGCGGCGAGATCGCTGATGTTCAGCGAAGGGTCGGCGAGCTTCTGGTTCAGAAGTTCCAGCGAGGAAGAGTCGAGCGAGGCCATGAATCCGATCACTTCGCAAAGGTCGGCGCGAGAGTAACGCCGGTCCCGTTCGAGTTCACGCATGCGGTTGCGGCAATCGGGCATGTGCGGATCGAACCG
>ENA-UOJS01000257-UOJS01000257.1-human-gut-metagenome-genome-assembly--contig:-C74-NODE-257-length-59732-cov-9.624797_pt1 | contig 59732 bp, 51 predicted proteins | sample MGYA00242355_ERZ723902 | MGnify/ENA metagenome assembly ERZ723902
CTATACCGCTAGCATGCCCCATCTCGCTGCGCTCGAAATGGCGTCTCACTGGATTTTAGCGTCGCTACGCTCCTAAAAATCCAGTTCGCTTGCACATATTGCCTTCGGCACTTCCCCCGAAGGGGGAAGCAAGACGTTACGTAGCTAACGATTTCCTTAACTTAATAGCATTCCTAAAAAGGAGGGAAGGGGCCGTCCCAGAAAAAACCAGGAAAGCCTCCGGCGCTTTGCGCCTCTCCTCCCAAAGGAAGGAGAGGGAAGTTTAACGGCTCCCGAACATCGCTATATTTTATAGTACGGCGAAGCCGCCACCATCATTCCTGATTCTTCTTCGGACCCATAGCTTGAATCTTTATTTTCTTATCTCGTCTACATACCTTTCGATCGACTCTGCCATTTCCGTGCGATCGACCACATCTGTGAATCGTTTCTCTCTGCTTTCAAGCTCGCCCAGCTGTCTGGGGATCGCGATGCCCGTCTTTTCTGCGATCATGCGAAGGGTATCATACGGATCATCCTTCGGCGTAAGACCGAGTGACTTTGCCACGATACCGGGGAATTTATAGGGATGCGCCGTAGAGACGATAACGGTATGGGTATGACGCGGGATCTCTCCCTTTCTCTTCATCTCATCATAGACTGCATAAGCGACAGCCGTATGCGGATCCATGAGGTAGTCATACTTGTCGTAGACATTCGTCATCGCTTCTTCCATGGCCTTTGGCGATGCCCAGCCGCCCTTCATCTCGCCAGTGACCTTTTCCATGGCCTCTTTCGAGAGGGAGTAAATGCCGGTGTCTTTCAGCGCCTGCATATCAGCAGCCACAGTTTCCTTCGAGCCGGTCATGAAGTACAGGAAGCGCTCAAAATTCGAAGAAATCAGGATATCCATCGACGGAGCTTCGGTCAGGTGGAAGTCACGGTTGATATCGTAGGTACCCGTCTTGAAGAAATCGGCAAGGACCTTGTTTTCATTGGAGGCGCAGATGAGCTCACCGATCGGCGTACCGATCTGTTTGGCGATCCATGCCGCCAGAATGTTTCCGAAATTCCCTGTCGGAACGACGACATTGAAGGTCTCCTTCGGCCCGATGGAGTTCTGCTTCAAAAGTGAGAGCCACATCCAGACATAGTACACCACCTGTGGGAAAAGGCGTCCGATATTGATGGAGTTCGCACTGGAGAAAAGCACGCCCTTCTCTGCAGATCTCTCACGCAGCGCACTGCCGAAGACTTTTTTCAGCGTACCCTGCGCGTCATCGAAATTGCCTTCGATGCCGACGACCTTCACATTATTCCCGAGCTGCTTCTGCATCTGATCCTGCTGCAGCGGGCTGACACCGTGAGACGGGTAGAAGACCATGATGTGTACCCCCGGCACGTCGCGGAAGCCTTCCAGCGCCGCTTTGCCGGTGTCTCCGGAGGTCGCAGTCAGGATCAGCACCTCCCTCTCATCCTTCTGCTGCTTCTTGGCATACACCAGAAGGTACGGGAAGAGAGAGAGGGCAAGATCTTTGAATGCACAGGTCCTTCCATGGAACATCTCTGCCATGGAGAAGGACTCCGACATCGTCTTCACCGGCACGATCTCCGGTGTCTCGAATGTCCCGGTGTATGCATCATGCGTCAGCCTCTTCATATCCTCTTCCGGGATATCGGTGAAGAAATGGGACAGCACATAAGCCGCCAGCTCTTCATAAGAAAGATGCATCAGATCATCAGCTGCCAGAAAAGGCGCTGGCAGCTCCGATGGCACATAGAGCCCGCCGTCACTCGCCAGTCCTTTCACCAGCGCTTCCAGTGCGGTCACGGTCTCACTGCTTCTTGTACTTCTATATTTCATAGGACACCTCCATCGAGATAAACTTAGCTTTATTGTAACATAGACGAGAATGGGATGCTACAAATTTAGGGGTTTAGGAAGGCGTCGAACCTGACAGTCTGCTTTTCCAGTAAGAGGGAAAGAGCTTAGCCTGCACGCAAATACTCGCAGCACTTTCTGATTTTTATGCACAGTGGCCTCTCCATTGCGCCCGTTCCAATAAAAAATCCCAAGACCGAAGTCTTGGGATCTTACGCTTTTGATTAGTCAGCGCTGAAAGGAAGCAGAGCGATAGCTCTTGCTCTCTTGATAGCGAGATTGATCTTACGCTGATGTTTAGCGCATGTGCCAGTTACGCGGCGAGGAAGGATCTTACCTCTTTCGGAAACGAAACGGCGAAGTGCGGCAATGTTTTTGTAATCAATGGTGTCTACGTGATCTACGCAGCACTGGCAGACCTTTCTTCTCGGTCTTCTTACTCTATCTCTTCTGATCATGCTAGTTTATCCTCCAAAATCAATGTATCTCAGAACGGAATGTCTTCATCCTTTGAAGCCTGTCCGAACTGACCAAAACTGCTCTTCGGCTGGCCCTGCAGCTGGCTCTGACCGAATGGGGAAGCTCCGTTATTGAAGCCGCCATTGTTTCCGCCGTAGCCATTATTGCCAGTATAGCCATTATTTCCGCCGAAAGCATTGCCCGAAGGCTGCTGCTGGGAATGGGAGAATCCGCCGATCGGAAGTGCTACGAAATTCGCAGTCACTTCGCTGACCCATCTTCTCTGTCCGTCTGGTGTATCGTAGGAACGAGTAGTAAAACGGCCTTCCACGAAAACGCGGCTGCCTTTTTTCAGCTGATTTCCTACAGCTTCCGCCAGATTTCCCCAAGCCACAACGTTAATCCAGTCTGTGATCTCTCTCTGTTCACCCTGAGGCGTTGTAAAAGAACGATTCACTGCCACGGTAAAAGATGCCATAGCGCGGCCGGTCTTTGTTGCACGGACGACCGGATCTCGTGCCAGATTACCCATAACTTGAACTGAATTCATTGTGCTACCTCTTAGTCATCCTGTTTTACAATGATGTGACGGATAATTTCTTCATGAATTTTGATAACGCGGTCAAGTTCTTTGATCTCTGCCGGGTCAGCCTGGAAATCTACTACTACGTAGTAGCCTTCGCTCTGGTGTCTGACTTCGTAGGCAAGATGACGTTTGCCCCATTCATCAACTTTGTCAACGGTACCACCGATTCTGGTGATGGTGTCCTGTACCAGTTTGACAGCAGCTTTGATGACTTCATCATTAGCTGCATTCACAATGAACATAACTTCATACTTTTTCACGAAATTCGCCTCCTTTTTGGACTTATGTCCCATGCTCTCCATGGGAAGAGAAGTTGCCTGCATCAAAGCAAGCTTTTATATTATAGCCGTTTCGAAGATGAAATGCAAGGGGGAAAATAAAATAAATGGTTCAGGGTTCGGGGTTCGGGTTCGCTCGTGTAGCGTATCGTCCCTTGATTGAGGATGAAAGCTCTGCACGCCAGTTAGAAGTGAGAAGTGTTGGTGCGACGCATAAAAATATGGAAGCGCCGCCATTTTAGGCGAGGGTATTCCACGTATTGTCATCCCGAGCGAAGTCGAGGGATCTTTTTCGTTCGCGGTATAACGTTGTATGTTTGCAGAAGAAATGCAGGAAACTACGCATCTTTCCGCATCTCTTTTTCATACCGCCAGTACCCTATCCGCCTCGCTGCGCTCGGCACCTTCCCCTCGAGGGAAAGGCTATATTGTGGCAGCTTCGCCGCGAGTATATATGGGGCGATGCCTGAAAATTGCATCGAAGCCGCCACCTTATTCCTCATTCAAACGAGGCTTTCAAACGCAATCAAGGGAGCGCCCCCCCCCGCGGGCTACCCATGAACCCTGAACCCGTCAAACCTTACTCCTCTATCCCATATACTTCCATCGCATTCCGCTTCGTCTGCTCTGCGATCTCTTCCGCCGATACACCCTTGAGACGGGCAATCTCTTCCGCCACAAAGCGGACGTTGGACGGATCGTTTCGCTTCCCGCGAAAGGGCGGCGGGGTGAGGTAAGGACTGTCCGTTTCTATGAGGAGCCGATCCATCGGTATCTCTTTGGCGACTTCCTTGAGCTTCAGGCTCTTTGGAAAAACAACAGGCCCTGCAAAGGAGATGTAGAAGCCGAGCTTCATGAGTTCCTTCGCTGTCTCCAGACTCCCGGAAAAGCAGTGGAGGATCCCCCGCAGATTTCCTCCCTGGTGTGCTTTCAGGATAGAGAGCGTATCTCCATGGGCGTCCCGGTCATGGATGAGGATGGGAAGGTCAAGCTCTTTGGCAAGCTCGATCTGGCGGGCAAACCAGTATTTCTGCGTTTCCTTATCCGTGTAGAGATAGTAATAGTCCAGCCCGATCTCCCCCACCGCTTTCACCTTGTCATGCGTCCGGGCAAGCGCACCAATGGCTGCGAGCGCCTCCTCCGTCGCATCCTTTGTCACCTGCGGATGGATGCCGACGGCTGCATATAGAGAAGGGTGGCTCTCTGCGAGAGCCACCGCTTTTTCACTGGTCACAAGGTCTTCGGAAGGGATGACCACGTAGTCCAGCGTCTTGCATATGTGATGGATGACCTCTTCCCTGTCACGGTCAAAGGCTTTGTCATACAGGTGCGCATGGGTATCGAAGAGCCCCATCATTTCACCCGGCTGCCGGCAGGCATATCGACGAAAGGCACCTTGAGGCTTCCATCCTTCGATGCAGCAAGGATCATCCCCTGCGACTCGATCCCCATGAGCTTTGCCGGCTTCAGGTTCGACACAAAGATGACGTGCTTGCCGATGAGCTCTTCCGGTTGGTAGTATTCGGAGATCCCACTCACGACGGTGCGCGTCTCCCCATCGCCCAGGGATACGGTCATCTTGATGAGCTTCTTGGATTTTTCCACCTTTTCCGCCGTCAGGATTTCTGCTACGCGAAGGTCTGTCTTGAAGAAATCGTCGATGGAGATCGCTTCCTTCTTTTCTTCTTTCTTCTCTTCCTTCTTCGGCTGTTTCTTCTCTACTTTCTTCGGTGCGGGTGCTTCCTCATCCTTTTCGATCTCAATGCGCGGGAAGAGCTGCGGTCCTTTATTGATATGAGTGCCGTCAGCAATACCGCCCCAGACGAGGTCTTTGTAGTCCGCATCCTTGAAATCGGTAAGTCCCAGCTGGTTCCAGATCTTTTCAGACGCGATCGGGATAACCGGCTCTGCCATCAAAGAGACGAAGCGCATGCCTTCACAGAGATGATAGAGGACAGCATCGAGAAGCGGCGCCTTGGTCTCATCCTTAGCCAGTGCCCATGGCATGGTCACATCGACATATTTATTGAGCGCACGGACAAAGGTCCATACCGCTTTCAGCGCATCATTGATCTTCCAGCCATTCATGCCTGCGCGGAATGCAGAAAGCGTCTCAGCTGCTTTGTCTTCGATCTCCTTAGAAGCAGCTGCCACCGTCTCATCAGAAGAAGCATCGCCCTTGGTCAGGACGCCATTTCTGTATTTTTCCACCATGGAAAGAGAGCGGTACAGGAGATTCCCGAGATCATTCGACAGGTCGGAATTGATACGTCCGATCAGTCTGTCGCGGCTGAAATTGCCGTCCTGCCCAAGCTGGATATCATTCAGAAGGTAGTAGCGGATCGCATCAGAGCCAAATTCCTGCAGAAGCGGGATCGGATCGACAACATTGCCCTTGGACTTGGACATTTTCTCTCCGTCTACGATGAGCCAGCCGTGGCCGTAGACCATCTTCGGCAACTCGATGCCAAGGCTCATCAGCATGATCGGCCAGATGATGGTATGGAAACGGACGATCTCCTTGCCCACCAGATGCACGTCTGCCGGCCAGAACTTCTTGAATTTTTCCGGATCGTCGACGATGCCCGCCGCGGTCAGGTAGTTGACCAGTGCATCAAACCAGACATACACGACATGCTTAGGGTCAAACGGTACCTTGATGCCCCAGGAGAAGCTCGTGCGGGAGACACAAAGGTCTTCCAGCCCGCTCTTGACGAACTGGATCATTTCATTGCGGCGGGATTCCGGCTGAATGAAGCCCGGATTCTCTTCCACATATTTCATCCAGCGATCCGCATACTTGGACATTTTGAAGAAATACGCTTCTTCACTGACTCTCTGCAGCGGACGGCCGCAGTCCGGGCAGGTGTGATTCTCATCCAACTTATTTTCCGGCCAGAAGGATTCGCATGGTACACAGTACCAGCCTTCATACTTGCCCTTGTAAATATCGCCCTTATCATAGGAGCGCTGGAAGAGCATCTGTACGACCTTTTCATGACGTTTCTGGGTGGTGCGGATGAAGTCATCATTGGAAATATTGAGCTCCTTCCACAGCTGCTGGAACATGCCTACGATCTTATCCGTGTACTCGATCGGCGTGACACCGGCTTCCTCAGCCTTCTGCTCGATCTTCTGTCCATGCTCATCCGATCCGGTCAGGAAAAAGACATCATAGCCGTCAAGACGCTTGAAACGAGCCATGCTGTCAGCGATGGATGTGCAGTATGTATGCCCGATGTGCAGCTTCGCGCTGGGATAGTAAATCGGCGTGGTGATATAATATTTCGGTTTGTCGTTCATTCAGATTCCTCCTGCCTCTATTGGTCAAACGAAAGTATTTCGTTTTGTATGCATATTTAAATTATTATACCGCTTATGTAGGGAAATGGAAAGAAAATAAAAGTTGTAGGGTTCAGGGTTCAGAGTTAGCCCCGGGGGCGTGCCGCTCCTTGATTGCGTTTGAAAGCCTCGTTTGAATGAGAAATTAGAAATGAGAAATGCGAAATGGTGGTGCGGCGCATAAAATAAGGAAGCGCCGCAGAATTTTGATAGCGCTTCGCGCCGTAGTCATCGGAAGCGCAGCCGAGGGTCTTCCTTGCAGAACGGTCAGCATGCTAATTGCGCTACTTCAATCACCACTTGTTCCTAATTCCTAATCCCTAGCCACCAGCTACTAGTCACTAGTCACTAGTCACTAGTCACTAATCCCCATTTTTGAGCAAGTACTGATACACGTCTCGCCGTCCCATATGGAACTTTGCTGCGATCTTTCTCGCTGCTTCTTTCTGCGGAAGTGTCTTTGCCAGCTCCAATGCTTCTGCCTCCCAGGAAGCTTCTTCCTCTTCTCCTTCTGCCATATCCTCATTCCAGCCCTCGACGAGGATGACGTATTCACCTCTAGGGTCATTTTCATCCAGCTCGGCGCGGAGCTCCTTCAGCGTCCCCCGCCGGAAGGTCTCGAATTTCTTCGTGAGCTCTCTTGCCGTCACGGCCTGTCTGTCTCCGAGATACTTGATGAGCGTATCCAGCGTTTCCTTCAAGCGATGCGGCGCTTCGTAGAAAATGAGCGTCACAGGCACACGGCTCATATCCATCAGAAGCTTCTTCTGCTTCGCGGTGATCTTCGGCAGAAATCCGATGAAAGCAAACTGTCTGGCATCGAGGCCCGATGCCACAAGTGCCGTCAGCGCGGCATTCGGCCCCGGGAGCGGCACGATGGGGAGATCTTCAGCAAGTGCCAGACGCACCAGATCTGCCCCGGGGTCAGAGATGACCGGCATCCCGGCATCACTCACCTGCGCGACCGACTGTCCATCGAGCAGCTTTTCGATGAGCTTCGGTCCTGCTTCTTTTTTATTATGTTCATGGTAGGATACGACATGACCCGCGATGCCCAGATGATCCAGCAGGATCCGGGTATGACGGGTATCCTCCGCCGCGATGATATCCGCCTGTTTCAGGGTTTCCACCGCTCTTTCGGTGATATCCTCCAGATTTCCGATCGGTGTCGGCACCAAGTAGAGGGTGCCGGGATTGATTTCACTCATGGAATGGCTCCTTTCTATAGAAATGGGAAAAGTTCAAGGTTCAGGGTTAGCCCGTGGGACGGGGCGCCCTTTGATTGCAGATGAAAGAGGAGGGCGGGTTCTATGGGTTCAGTGGGGGTAGTGCGGCGCATCATCATATGGAAGCGCCGCGAAGCTTTAAAATATACGTGATTCGCAAAAGATGAGAAACTTGTGAACCTTTTGAACCCGCTTAACCTTTGAAGATTCGCATAAAGGGTAGATTGTTCTTTCTGCTTTCAAACTTAGGGAAACACTGATTAAATCGTTGTCAAATTTTACTCTTGAATTTTTTATGCATAGCGAGGAATAACCTGACGCGAATAGCGAGCTATTTAAGGAAGGTTATGACGAAGCTATGTATAAAAATTCTTGTAGAATCTGACTCTGCGATTTAATCAGCGTTTCCTTAGCCCTCATTCATTTCCCATATATCTCCAGCACTTCATCCGTATACGATCCGTCTCGGTTATGCAGGAGGAGCGGCGGTTCTACCGTAAGCTCCGGATTCCCTCCATACTTCCACTCGATGAGGACTCGCACCGCGGTATGGCCTTTTCTGGCGTAAATGAAACGCATTCGTTTCGGCTCCATGCGATACGACCGTCCGATGGCTATGAGATCAGCCGTGCGATCGGCACGATGCACCATCGCGAGGCGACCGCCGTATTTCAAAAGATACTGCGCTGTCTTGAAAACGTCTGTGAGCGATGCATTCATCTCATAGCTCGCACTGGCGACCCCCTCTAGCATGCTCATCTTCCCCGTCCCCATTTCGCGATAGGGTGGATTCGCCAGCACCAACGAAAAAGAGCCGGAAGGAAACCTTTCATTCACCTTCCGGTAATCACACTCGACCACATGGATCTGGTCCTCTTTCCCATTCCCCGCTATATTGCGGCGCGCGAGATCTGCCATGACGGGATTCACCTCAAAGGCCGTGATATCCCTTCCGCCAAGAGCCGAGACGAGGAGAGAGATGACGCCTGTTCCCGTCCCGAGGTCTGCGATCCGATCCTTCGCCTTCGGCTTCACATAGTGCGCGAGCAGTACGGAGTCCACCGAGAAGCAGAACTGATCCGGCCGCTGGATGAGACGCATGCCATCCCGTACCAGATCATCGAGCCGCTCGCCATCCTTCAGTGTCCACTCAGTCATTTTCCACCTGCTCTACCACATCCCAGGAAAGCGTCTTCGTCTTCTGTCCATCGAGCTGCACCTTGACCGTATGCTTCTGTGAATTCACATACAGCACCTGTCCCATGCCTTCATCCGTGATGACCTTCATGCCGACGCGGAACTGCTTCCCCTTCTGCTGCATCGCACAGCACTTCTTCCTGCGGCTGTTATCCCCCGTGTACTGGTCATTTTCATAGCGCAGGCAGCACATAAGACGCCCGCAGACACCGGAAATCTTCGTCGGATTCAGCGACAGTCCCTGATTCTTTGCCATCTTGATCGACACAGGAGCGAAATCTCCGAGGAACGTCGCGCAGCACAGCGGCCGTCCGCACGAGCCGATCCCCGAGACCTGCTTCGCCTCATCACGCACGCCCACCTGGCGAAGCTCGATGCGCGTATGGAAGACCGCAGCCAGCTCCTTCACCAGTTCCCTGAAATCGACACGCCCATCTGAGGTGAAGAAGAAAACGATCTTATTTCTATCAAATGTATACTCTGCCCGCAAGAGCTTCATCGGCACCTTGAACTTCTCGATTTTCTGGAGACAGATATCGAAAGCCGATTTCTCCCTCGCCTTATTTCGCTCCAGCTGCGCCATATCCTTGATCGTCGCCCTGCGGATGACCGGCTTCATCGGATTCTCCTCATCCTTCTCCGCCTCAGTCGGCATCGTCACTACATAACCATACTCCAGCCCGCGCGACGTCTCCACGATGACCCCGTCATCCAAGTGAAGCTCCAGGTCATTGCCATCGAAATAATATATTTTCCCTGCCGGTTTGAACCGGACACCTACGATCTGCTCCATTTCTGGCTGCCTTTCTGTATATGTTCCAAACTGATGAGAATATAATCCCATACATTTTTACTGTTGATATATCGAGAAACCGCCGTTTCTGCCGTTTGCAGCACGCCCATCGCTTTCTCTCCCCGGCCGCGGTCCCAGAAAGAAGCGAGAGAAGCCTCGCGTCCCGCGACCGACCCGCAGCGGGAAAGAGAAGCATCCCCTGTCTCTGCGATCACCATGATATCGCGCCCCACCAGGCGGATCCAGCGAAGCCGCCGCAGGAAATCCTTCCTCTCCCCCAACTCCATAGCGGAAAGCGTCGCAAAAGGCATCGCATCATGCGTCAGGATATTCCAGAAATCCATCGCTGACTGCGGCTCTGCCTCTCCCTTTTCATCACAGACCTCCAGCGTGATCCCCGGATTTCCTTCCGAAAGCTGGAAGAGCACCTTCGCCTCCATTCCCTTCGGGAAGTGATACTTCTTCGGATCCGACGCCATGAGCGAGAGATAGTCTCCCTCCGAAAGAGGCAGGAAGGCAAACCGCTCACCACGGGAAATGATGGTAGGAAGCAGCGCGTGAAGATCATGCGTGATGAGGATGAAATGGACATTTCCCTCCGGCTCCTCTAAGGTCTTCAGGAGCGAATTTGCCACCGGATCCATCATCGTCTGCGCTTCATCGATGATGCACACATGCACCGTCTCATCGAATGTTGCCATCGCGTCCAGAAACAGGCGGAACTGCTCGATCTTGAGCTCCATCCCCATCGGACGAAGATACCAGACCTGATGATCCGCAAAGGTCACGACCGGCTCCTTGCCGGAAGACTCCCGCTGCCAGAGACGGATCTCCTCCCAGAGCTTTCCTGACTTCCCCGTCAGCACCCCTGCAAGGTCAAAAGCAGCTGTCGTCTTTCCGAGACCCTCATCGCCATACAGGATCATCGTATGCGGAAGCTGTCTCTCCTCAAGAAGCCGCTTCCACTCCTTCTTCACTTTTTCCTGTCCATAGACATGAGGTAGGAAATCCGTCATCACGCGCTCCTTGTAAATTATCCTAAAAACTCACATTCTATTGTATCATGCGACGAACGATGGTGCAAAAATTTCATGCACAGAGAAAGAAGAAGTCTCCTTAGTCGCTTTCTTCAAAAAGAAAAACCGATGCATCTCTCTTTTACGAAAAACACATCGGTTCTTTACATTCATTTTTATAGCGTGGTTTTATGGTTGCATCATTCCGGCAGGCTCAGGAAGCCTTGCAGCAATGCACCAGGGAACTGAAACTTTTTCTCCGTCCCTCCAAACAATACGATAATCAAGCCGCCTCGGATTTCTTTGACCGTTCCCATGCCGAATGCTTTATGCCGAAGCTGACCGCCAACCACGACACGGGACAAATCCACCTGCTTTTGTGATGCAGGTTCTGCTGGTTTTGGCACTGGCGGGGTGTAGCGTGGCTTTTCCAAAGGCTGCCCATACACAGCCGTTTTTTCTGCCACCTGCTTTTCCTTTTTGGACGGATCCATATCCCTGACAGCTTCTGCAAAATCCGAAAACGGTTTTTCCGGCAAATCATCCGCCGAAGGCATCGGCGCTTCCATCGAAGCCTGTTGCAGAGCAAACATACTGTTATAATCAGCATCCGAGATCACCGTATCCCAACCGCCACGGTTTTCCCCTTCATGCCGGTTAATACCCGTGTAGCTCAGGCTGGCGTCTTCGTATCTCTTGAACTTATAAACGGCATCGTTCATCAGCGAATCATTGAACACCCCGAGAGATACCAGCAACTCAAAATCTTTGACGTCCAGACCCGTTACTTTCTTGAAAAGCCCCGGTTCCAGCTGTGTAATGACATCCTTCAGGCATCGTTCTCGATAATCGGTCAGGTACATGAAAACGGAAATACGGGTGGCGAACTTAATCAGCTTCTCCTGAATCTGTTTGCGTTTGGATTTGTACTCTTTTTCTTCCTCGCTCAGCTCTTTTTTCTCTTTTGGCGTGAGTTTTTCTGTGCCCTCTTTCTTTGCCTTTTTTACAGCTTCGGACTTGTTGATAATGGTCTGTATATCCTTGTTCAGACTGCGGAACCCTTCGATTTTCATCAGAGCTTCCATCGCCGCCGGATTAGCCATCAAACGGGAAAGAGTATCGTTATCCACATTGACAAGCAGTGCACTTTCCCAGCGTTTGGCAAGCAGGGTGGCAGATGTACCTGCCATAGCGATGTCCAGAACCTCGCCCGCATCAATCTGCCGCATGGTGCTGCCATCATAGGCAATGACCGGAAGAAAATTGATAAACTCCGCTACCTTCTTTTCCGGGTTGCCTTCGTCAATGTTCAGGCGGCAGCTGTAATCCGAAATCTGCTTGAGCGCCCGGTCGAGAGCAAAGTCAAACACATAGCATTCCTTTTTGACAATTTCCTTTTTACCGCCATCGATCGTGATCTCCCACGGGCTTTGCACCCGGAACGCCGCCTGAAAATAGGTCTCCGGGCTTGACAGATTCCGAAGCATAAAAATGCCTGTCCAAGGCTTGACGGTAACACCCGTTGTCAGTTTACCGCAGGAGAGAGTGATTGTCTTGCTTTCCAGCGGGTCACGCATGGATTTTTGTACCGGCTCCAGAGCCGCCGCACCGATTCCGGCACTCGTCCCTGCACAGACATTGATGGTGTAATCATGATAGAACGTATTCTGCTTCTGCATCAGCAGATTTTTCATCGCACAGCAGGAAGCTACATTGGGGAGAAACCAAAGCGTATGCTGCAAGACATTCAGCAGACGTACATCGGCATACGGCATGGCGGGTTTCTTAGCACCCAGTTTCAAATCATCCACACTGGTTTCCAGATAAGCACCCCGAATGAGATCCAGCCACTTCTGCACCTCATTTTCATAGACAAAGCAAGCGTCCGTTCCTTTGCCTTTGGCAGAGAAAAACACATTCAGGTCAAACTCGTTGAACTCTCCCTGCATAGCGATCTGACGGATACTATCCGGGATGCGGTAAGTCATCATCACCATGCGGGGCAGTGCGGCATAAGGATTATTGTCACCTTCCCAATTTTCCTTTGCCCGCTGTTCATCCGAGTATGTCCAGTTGTAAATCTGATCCTCGATAAACTCACCGGAATTCAGCGCCCGAAACGGCGTACCGGACAAATATAGATAGTACATGGCGGTGATGGGGAGGAACGTTTCATCGTAGGCGTTGCCACGGTCATACGTATCCATATCCTCACTGTCGTAGCTGTCCTCGTCCTCCTGCTCAAACAGCTTTTTGGCGGTATCTTTCCATGCTCCGAAGTGGTACTCATCAAAGATCACCAAATCCCAGTTGGTGGCATGTACCCACTCATTTTTTGCCTTGATGCCGCCGGTTTCCCTATTCACTCCCAGATAATCCTGAAAAGAGCCAAAGCAGACGATAGGGCGGGACTTGTCCGCTGTTTCATAGGTCAATTCTGTGTTGCGGCTGATAAACTGCCAGCCTTCAAAATCAATGTGGTTGTTCAAGTCCTCTTGCCATGCGCTGACGACAGCCGGCTTGAAGGTCAGAATCAGAATCCTTTTGAATCCCATTCGTTTTGCCAACTGATAGGACGCAAAGGTTTTACAAAAGCGCATTTTGCAGTTCCACAAAAATTTGGGACAGCGGGTAGAATCCTCGTCATAAGCGCTCTGAAAATAAGCGGCAGTTTTGTCCACGGCTTTCTGCTGTTCCGGGCGCATGGAGAAGCTGTTGACTCGATTCTCCGCATTGTCAGTATGGTTTTTGACGGCCAGCACAGCCGCTCGGACATCATTTACCCTGCAGCGAAACCATTCACCGCCCATGCATGGAATCTGCTTTCGTTTCAAGACACGATGAACATCATGGTCAGTGAACGAGGAACCATCCGGATACATAGCACTTTCCCGGTAGACGATTCGATAGGGAACACTGCCATCCGGTCGTTTGGTGGGATACTGCTGGGCAACACGCTTGTCCACATCAATGGCGGTATAGCCCACCTTCAAAAGCCCTTGATACTGCGGATTGGTGTCCTCGTAGGCGTATATCATCGGGTGAGCATTGGGACGTTGTGGGAAAAAATCAGTCGGCACAATAGTCACCTTCCAAACCATCATTAATTATCCGCATCAAAAAATCATGGAGTATTTTACAGCTATCTTCCACCAGTACTTTATTTCTATCAGTCCTCATACTTTTTGAGCCATGAAAAAGATTGCATCGAACTTGATAAATCTGCAAAAACAATTTTACTGTATCGTCTTCTTCATTTTTTATATAGCTTTTAACATCTCCTTTTTTATCATCTCTTACCGGCCATTTCCATTCTTGATTCAAGGATAAGAAAGGATGATAGTCATCCCACTTAGAAATCTTTTTTTCTACATACGCCTTTACACGTTCATATTCTTTATTCTCGTCTGTTTCTTGATTGTATAGCCAATTGAAAGCAACGAAATAGCAAAAAAATTTGAATATATAATTTTCTTCTTTGTCTCCTCGGTCAATCCATTCTTTTACAAATTCAAATTCCATTTAGTTCTGCTCCTCTTTATCGAAATCCATCGGTCGAATCATGCTTTCGATGAAAGCAATTTCTTCGTCTGTTAAGTCGTATTTCTCGTAGAGTTCTTCATCTGTCCACGGTTTGGAGAAGTCTTGCATAGGAACATATGAATATACACTCTGCGACATGCTTTGATCAACTTTTCTTACTCCCACCATCGTTCTGAAAAACTTGGTCGTCATATATGACCAACAATTCATCATTTCTTGTTCTGCTTCAAATAGTCCAATAACCAGAAATGTTTCTGTACAAGCTTCATTTGGCCCTGCAAAAATTGGGGTAGAAAAAGTTTCTCCTAACATGCCTGTCCCTTGATTTCGAGACATAAACATTTTATATTTTGCTATATATTCTCTCTTGGGAAAAGGATAAGTAGCGGAAACATATTTTTGGACTCTTTTGTTTTTTTCTAAGCCATGAATAATAATATCTCCTTCTTTATATACATCCCTTACACTTGGCAAATTATATTTTTCGGAGTTTTTAAAGAAGTCTCCTCGTAAGCCGAAAGGTCTCATTGAAGAAACTATCGACATAAATGATGTTTCGCCTTTTTCACGTACTTTTTTATATATTGCCACAAGATTATTGTTTCTAATAAATATATCACATCCATTCTCTAACATAGGTCTCGTAGCAGTGGATGTTATTTTACCTCGTTCATATGTGTTGATTGTACAATTTCCAGAATAGTCTCTATCCCACAAGAAGTAATTAACGCCACCCTTAATTTCTACACCCGGAAAGCAATCTGAAGCATCAGGGTAATCACAAATTACTTTTATCCGACTGTCGTGCAACATGGTGTTTCTGAAACTATCAAGTCCTCGGCCACCTGCAAACCATCTGGACGGAGTAATCATAGTTAAATAACGAGGCTTGAGTTTTTTTGCTTGCTCGATAAATCTGTGATAAATTGGAATAGCACTTGCTTGTGCACCGCCATCACTCAACTGATACGGCGGATTGCCGATTATGACATCAAATTTCATCTTAAATATCTCCTCCGGGTTGATCGTATGTATCCATTCATAAGCATGGGTTTCCAGCTCGTCCCCTCGCTCGTATTCACTCTTGGATGCACCGCAGAACAGGCACTTGCCATTCTGCCAGCGGTGCGGTATCCGCTTGTACCGGATATTGCCGCTGGTGTCCTTAAAAAGCGTGATGGAATACTTGCTGTTGGGATACTTGGAGCAGTACACACTTCTCCGGGAGAGAAGGCTGGTCAGCTCGGTGATTGCGATGCCGTAGAGCTGCTTGTGGAAAATGTGGTCGATGCGTTCCTGCAAATTCGGGATTTCCTCTTTCAATCCCTCAATCAGGCGTTTGGCAATTTCCCGCAGGAACACCCCGGACTTACAGGCCGGGTCGAGAAATGTGGCGCTGCTGTCATGCCAGATTTCTTCCGGCAGCATATCCAGCATCCGGTTTGCTACCTCCGGCGGCGTGAATACCTCATCGTTGGACAGATTCGCCAGACAGGTGAGGACATCCGGATTATACATACTGCTGTAAAAATCACTCATAATCCTGCACCCTCCTGTAATCGGTCAGCGGATATTCCCTGATGGGCGATGGGATAAATGCCTGAACTTCCTCGTCATACTCCCAGCCGATCATGAAAATATTCATCTCTTCCTCGTGTCCGCTCAGAAGCTCATCGAGAGCAAAATCACGGCGCTTCATCTGATTGCCTGTAACAAGGCTCCATTCTGCAAAAACAATGGGGGAACCATCAGCTTGGAGCATGGTGAGCGCATCTCCGCACAGAATGTTTTTGCGTAGGATAAACCGCAGCGCTTCCCGGCACTGTTCATTTGCCCTGACTTTGGCATTGGCAGTATATTCCTTGTCCCAGATGTCAAATAGCCGCTGGCGGCATTCCTCTACGTTATCCTCCAAAATATCAACTCCGTACAGGCTGGTCATTGCCAGTACCGAGTACCTTTCATAGTCAAAGGGACTTTTCCCATACCGACTTTTTACCACTGCCAACTTCCGGCGGAGAACTTCCGCAAGAAAATTCCCATTCCCGCAGGCTGGCTCCAAAAATCGACTTTCAATCCGTTCTGTTTCCTGTTTTACAAGGTCGCACATGGCTTTTACCTCACGCTCGGCAGTGAATACCTCGCCGTGATCCGCCACACGCTGCCTTGACTTGACCTGTCGTTCTGCCATTTCTTTACACCTCATATATTCATGTGCTTACAGAAAGGCAACCACCTACAAAATGGTGTACTTTTTCGCAGGGGCATTTTCTGGTGTTTTCAAATGAGGAAAAGAGCGTTTGTTCACAAATTTTGCATGGAAAAAGCCGGTGTTCTGTGGTATCATTTTCTTAAAGCTAAAAAGCAGGTATTTTACAGGAAAGTACAGGTTCCTGTAAAAATACCCGCTTACAACAACTTGGCTTTTTCGTAAATCTCCGCACGATAGCGGAAGGTGGAAAGCGGCATCCCACACAACTTGGCAGCAGCTGTTCCGGTGATTTTTCCATTTTTCCATTGCTGATATAGATGATGGAAGTTTTCTGGTAAAGGCGCCGGGGGTCTGCCGAAGCGGACACCTCTGGCTTTGGCGGCGGCAATTCCTTCTGCTTGACGCTGTCGGATATTGGTGCGCTCGTTTTCTGCCACAAAGGACAAGACTTGCAGCACAATATCGCTGAGAAATGTCCCCATCAGGTCTTTCCCCCGACGGGTATCCAACAGCGGCATATCCAGTACCACCATATCAATCCCTTTTTCCTTCGTCAGTATCCGCCATTGCTCCAGAATCTCAGAATAGTTACGCCCCAGACGGTCGATGCTCTTGATATAGAGCAGATCGTCTTTTTTTAGTTTCCTGACAATTATCAGATACTGAGGACCTTCTAAATCCTTACCGGATTGCTTATCAATAAACAAATGTTTCTCCGGGATAGAAAGTTCTATCAGTGCAAGAATCTGCCTGTCCTCATTCTGTTCTCTGGTGCTGACGCGGATATATCCATATAAATTTCCCATGACGTTTCCCTCCCTTTTTCCGACCGGGAAAACAGCTCCCGCACCGGATATGTTTCATTTTCTATGGTACTGGATACTTCATGCTCCTGAATAAAAAGACTGTGAAAATGCCGGGTGCAGACCCGGCATTTTCACAGTCATCTCCCTATATCAGGCACTTTCCTTTTCGAGCTATGGCGTCTCCTACAGTCAGGTATGGATCGGCAAAAGGAGGCCATGGAAACGCGTCCATTTCATAAAAAAACCGCTTTGCGAATGGAATCCATCCGCGAAGCGGTTTCAAGTGTCTTATTTGAATTTATCGATGATTTTATCGAGCCATGAGCTCTTTCCTTTGTACTGCGCGCAGTCCTCTCCCATGAGGTGGGCGTAGTTCAGGAGGGCTTCTTTCTGCTCTTCCTTCAGGCGCTTTGGTACGGTGACTTTGACTTCCACGTACAGATTGCCCTTCCGGCTGGACTGGAGGTGCGGCATGCCTTCACCGATGATGCGGAAGCGGGTACCGCTCTGCGTACCGGCAGGGATCTTGAGCTCGACCTCTTTGTCAAGGGTCTTGACTTTGATGGTGCTGCCAAGAGCTGCGACCGGGAAGGTGATGTCTACGCTCTTGTAGAGATCGTCCCCGTCACGCTCGAAGTCCGGATCGTCTTTCACGTAGATGTATACGTAGAGATCCCCCTTCGGACCGCCGCGCTTGCCTGGCTCACCCTCGCCGGAGACGCGCATGCGCACACCGGTGTCAGCACCGGCCGGGATATTCACTTCGATGGTCTTTTTCACGCGGATCGTGCCGGTGCCGCGGCATTCGGAGCATTTATTCCGGATGATCTTGCCGCTGCCCTGACAGTGCTGGCAGGTGATGATATTCACCATCTGTCCGAAAGGACCATTCCGTACCACACGCTGCTGTCCGGTACCGTGGCAGTCGGGGCAGGTCTCGACGGAAGAGCCTGGCTCGGCACCGGTGCCGTGACAATGGGTACAGGTATCATTCTTCGGTACGGTGAATTTCTTCTTGATACCGGTCGCTGCTTCGCGAAGGGTGATCTCCATATCATAGCGGAGGTCAGCGCCCTGCTCCGGGCCATTGCTCCGTCTGCGTCCGCCGCCAGTGAACATGTCGAAAATATCACCCATGTCGAAGCCGCCAAAGCCGCCCTGACCACCGAAACCGCCAAAGCCGCCCTGTCCGAAGCCGCCGTAGCCCGCACCGCCGCCGCTGGCAGCCTGCGTGAAGGCATCGTGTCCGAGCTGGTCATACTGCGCTCTCTTATCCGCATCGGAGAGAACGTGGTAGGCTTCATTGACTTCCTTGAATTTTTCCTCCGCGGCTTTTGGATTGTCTTTATTCAGATCCGGATGGTACTTGCGTGCCAGCCGGCGATATGCTTTCTTTATTTCATCGTCTGAGGCGCTTTTATTGACGCCCAGCACGTCATAGTAATCTCTGCTGTCTGCCATTCTTTTCTATCCTCAAAGAAATTAGGGAAACGCTGATTCAATCGCAGAGCCAGATTTTACAAGAATTTTTTATACATAGCTTCGTCATAACCTTCCTTAAATAGCTCGCTATTCGCGTCAGGTTATTCCTCGCTATGCCTAAAAATTCAAGAGTAAAATCTGCCAACGATTGAATCAGTGTTTCCTTAGAAATGCCTCAAAAGGTCCTGAAGGCTCCGCTCTCTTCCCGTTTTCTGGAAATCCGTAGAACCTTCAGAACCTTCTGAGTTTCTCTATGATGATCCCCTTGCAGGAGATCAATTATTTCTTGTCGTCGTCTACGACCTTGTAATCGGCATCGACTACATTGTCATCGGCTTTCTTGGCATCTGCCTGAGGTCCCTGCTGCGGGCCCTGCTGAGCGCCTGCCTGCTGCTGTGCCTGCTGGTACAGCTTTTCGGTGAGTTCATGCAGCGGCTTGGTGAGTGCTTCCGCATCGGCTTTGATCTTCGCGGTGTCATCGCCTTTGAGGCTTTCTTTCAGGGCAGCGATGGCGTCATTGACTTCTTTGACCTTGGCAGCATCTGCTTTGTCGCCGAGTTCTTTGACCGTCTTTTCCGCCTGGTAGATCAGTGCTTCCGCATTGTTCTTGGCTTCAATGCCTTCCTTGCGTTTCTTATCTTCTTCTTCATGCGCTTTTGCGTCGTCCTGCATCTTCTGGATCTCTTCATCAGAAAGGCCGGTGGAAGAGGTGATATCGATCTTCTGTTCCTTGCCGGTGCCGAGGTCTTTCGCAGAGACGTGGACGATGCCGTTCGCATCGATGTCGAAGGTGACCTGGATCTGCGGTACGCCCCGTGGAGCCGGCGGGATGTCGGAGAGTTCGAAACGGCCGAGGGTCTTGTTGTCCGCTGCCATCGGACGTTCGCCCTGCAGGACATGAATGTCTACAGATGGCTGATTGTCAGCTGCGGTGGAGAAAACCTGAGACTTGGAGGTCGGGATGGTGGTATTTCTCTTGATCATGGTCGTGAAGACACCGCCCAGGGTCTCAATACCGAGGGACAGCGGGGTGACATCAAGGAGAAGGACGTCCTTGACTTCGCCTTTGAGGACGCCGGCCTGAACAGCAGCGCCGACAGCGACGGATTCATCCGGGTTCACGCCCTTGGATGGTTCCTTGCCGAATTTATTCTTGATCAAGGTCTGTACTGCCGGGATACGGGAAGAACCGCCGACAAGAAGGACTTTATCGATATCACCGACGGAAAGGCCTGCATCCTTCATCGCAAGGTCGATCGGTTCTACCGTCGCCTGTACGAGGTCTTCGGTGATTCTATCAAATTCTGCGCGGGTCAGGGTCGCATCGAAGTGGACCGGCTGACCATTGGAGTCGATGGTGATGAATGGCAGGTTGATATCCGTGCTCATGACGGAGGACAGCTCGATCTTGGCTTTTTCGCCTGCTTCCTTCAGTCTCTGGTTTGTCATCGGATCACGTTTCAGTTCGAAGCCATTCTGTGCTTTGAATTTTTCAGCGATCCAGTCCATGACGCGGGCATCGAAATCATCACCGCCGAGATGGCCGTTGCCGTTGGAGGCTTCGACTTCGAAGACACCATCCGCCAGATTCAGGATGGATACATCGAAAGTGCCGCCGCCGAGGTCATAGACGAGGAAGCGATGTTCTTTGCCGTCTTTGATCTTGTCGAGGCCGTAAGCCAGAGAGGATGCGGTCGGTTCGTTGATGATACGAAGGACATTCAACCCTGCGATCTTGCCGGCATCCTTGGTCGCCTGGCGCTGTGCATCGGTGAAATAAGCCGGGCAGGTGATGACTGCATCGGTGACTTTTTCGCCGAGATAAGCTTCTGCATCGACCTTCAGCTTCTGCAGGATCATCGCAGAAATTTCCTGCGGAGTATAGGATTTGTCATCAATGGTGACTTTGTAGTCGCTGCCCATGTGACGTTTGATGGAAACGATGGTGCGATGCGGGTTCGATACCGCCTGGCGTTTTGCCAGCTGGCCGACCAGACGTTCACCGGTCTTGGAGAAGCCGACAACAGATGGGGTCAGGCGAGAACCTTCCGCATTCGGAATGACGACAGGCTCGCCGCCTTCCATGACGGCAACAACAGAGTTTGTAGTCCCCAGATCGATACCAATAACTTTTGACATTTGAAATGTCCCCTTTCTTTCTATTTGTACATACGAAATTTTATATAGAGAAATGGAATCGCAGAGCGTCCCATCGGTTAGCTGTTATGCACGACCTGCACCTTCGCTACGCGGAGTACGCTGTCCTTGTACAGATACCCTTTCTGGAATACCATGGAAATGGTTTCGTCTTCTTTGTCATCTGCCGGGAGCATCATGACCGCTTCATGGAAATGCGGATCGAAGGTCTTTCCCAGTGCTTCGATCTCCTTCACGCCGAAGCCTTCCAGGATCTTGACGAATTGTTTCTGCAGGAGCTCGAAGCCCTGTACATAAGCCGCACCGCCTTCATCTTTTTTCATGTGAGCAAGCGCCAGCTCGAAATTATCCAGCACCGGCAGGAAAGCTTTCAGTGTTTCTGCGGTATGTGTATCCGCAGCTTTCGCTTCCGCTTCTCTGGTGCGGCGGCGGAAATTATCAAAGTCTGCCTGCAGTCTGACGTACTGGGAAAGAGCCGTAGCCAGCTTGGACTCCGCTGCCTCTGCCTTGTTCTTGGCTTCTTCGGCGGTCTTCTTCGCTTCGCCGAGCTGATCCATCAAGTCATCTACGGGAGACGTTTTCTTTTCTTCTTTGGCTTCGGTTTCTTTCATCGGTTCTTCGACGTCGACTTTCTTTTTATCTTCTTTCATCCAGGAGCCTCCTATGTTTTCCCTTTTAATAACAGATCCAGCCGCTGCTGCATGAAACGCATCATACCGACGATGCGGCTGTACTGCATCCGTGTCGGTCCTAAGACGGCCACGGAGCCGATGACCCGGCCGCCGGATGTGAACTGCGCTCTGACAACGGACAGATTCGAGAGCGACTTCATCGGATTCTCTGTCCCGATATGCACAGCGATAGGCTGATCGGAAGAGGAAAGAAGCATGCTTTCGAGCATGTCTCTCTGCTCTAAGAGATTCAGTATATCCTGCATTTTTTCTACATTTTTAAACTCTGGCTGCTCGATCAGCTGTGAAGCCCCGCCGGCGTAGACCTCTTTCTGCGGGCTCACAGCCCTCTGCAGTGCCTGAAAGACCGACAGATACGGTGTCAGATCCTTCTCTACGTCTCGCTGGAAGGAGAGGATCATCTCTTCATCCGTATGGCCGATCTCCCTGCCATGCAGGAAATGATTCAGCTTATCCGCGAGGAGCTGCATCTCATCGAAGGAGGATCCTTTCGGAATATCCACCACCGCATTCGATACATCGCCCTGATCCGTCACGACAAGGAGGATCGCCCGCCTGCCATCGAGCGGAAGGAAACGGACATAATTGAATTTCTTCTTCTGTCCCGCAGAAGCCGCGACCGACAGCGTATGCGTCAGTACCGCTACAGCCTTGGCCATGTTCCGGAAGATCTCTTCCTGACGGTTCACATGATCCATCAGCATGTGGTCGATCATGTGCTCTTCTTCCGAAGAGACCGGAGCGGGCTGCATCAGCCAGTCCACATAGAAACGGTATCCTTTGATCGAAGGGATGCGCCCAGCGGAGGTATGCGGCTGCTCAAGATAGCCTTCATCCTCTAAGTCCTGCATCTCATTTCGGATCGTCGCGCTCGATACGCCCAGGTCATACTTTCGTGCGATCGTACGCGAACCGACCGGTTCGGCCGTGTCTGCATAGTCCTGCACCACCGCCCACAGGACGCGCCGTTTTCTTTCATTCAGTTCATTCACACCATGTCCGGTGCTTTCTTGATTGATTCTACGTGCCATATGTATCACCTGAATTTATTAGCACTCATTATTCTCGAGTGCTAACTTACGATATTAGAATAGCATTCACCTATGGGAATGTCAAGGATATTTTCGATTTCTTCTGAAAAAACGGGATGAATGGTTTAAGGGTTCAGGGTTCAGGTGCGGCGCATAAGAATATAGAAGCGCCGCGAATATATATGGACAATGCCCGAAAGTAAGTGGGTATCAGGTTTCCCGTTTGGGAGTTCCAAACATCAACCGCTGAGCCGCGAATGACAAAGATTTCTCCCTTACGATCGAAATGACAATACGGGAATCCGATGTCTCCTAGTCCCTAATCACCAGTCACTTGAAGCATCTAATCCCTGCTTTCAAACTTTATGTCCCCCCTCAAACCGCCTGGCGCGGATTTCTTCTTCCTTGCAGAACACGCAAAAAAGCTGCCTTTCGGCAGCTTTTCCCATCATACGGTTTCACCAAGCTGAATTCTTCGGATGGCTTCTTTGGCAGCCCGCTGGGCTGCTTCTTTTTTATTCTTTCCGACGCTCTCCCCCATGACTTTGCCATTGATGTGGATTTCCATCCAGATGGTCTTGTCATGTGCCGGTCCTTCGTCCTTGGTGACAACATAGGAGATATTCACATCTCCGTGCTTCTGTACCATTTCCTGCAGGTCAGACTTGTAGTCATGGTCATAGTCTCCCTGATCGATGAGATCGAGGAATTTTTTCATGTGCCCCAAGATGAAGCGGGATGCTACCTCATAGTTATTATCGAGATAGATCGCACCGATGACAGCTTCGAAGGCATCGCCTAAGATCGAGATACGGGTGCGGCCGCCGGACATTTCTTCTCCGCGGCCCAGACGCATGTAGTCGCCCACATGGAATTTCGCTGCGCATTCCGCACAGGAAGGCTTGCAGACGACGCTCGCCTTCGCTCGGGTCAGCTCCCCTTCCGGCCAGCTGGGAAAACGCAGAAAAAGGTATTCCCCGATGACCAGATCCAGGATGGCATCCCCTAAGAATTCCAGTCGTTCATTGTCATGAATGACTTCATTTTTATGTTCATTCGCATACGAGGTATGGGTGAGTGCTGTATTGAGAAGTTGTGCATTCTGCACGGGAATTTCATTTTCCGCAGCAAACTTTTCAATTTCTGCCATACGGTCTCTTCTTCTCACTTCAGCATGTCTCATTCTTCATAGCGCCTCATGATGACAACGGCATTGTGTCCGCCAAAGCCGAAAGCATTGGACATGGTCACATCGACTTTGCGATCTTCCGGACCTTCCGCCGCGTAGTGAAGGTCACATTCCGGATCAGGAGTCTGAAGGTTCAGTGTCTGATGGACTTTGTTATTCATGATAGAAAGTACGCAGACGACAGCTTCGATCGCGCCGGCAGCGCCCAGAAGGTGGCCGGTCATGGACTTGGTGGAGTTCACAACGATGTCATAGGCATGCTGACCGAGGACTTCCTTGATCGCCTTGGTCTCATTCTTATCATTGAGACCGGTGGAGGTGCCGTGTGCATTGATGTAGTCGATATCTTCCGGAGAAATACCTGCATCCGCGATGGCATTCTTCATGCAGCGGGCTGCGAGTTCACCACCCGGACGCGGAGCTGTAATATGGTAGGCATCGCCATTCGTACCATAGCCGATGACCTCTGCATAAATGTGCGCGCCTCTCTTCTTTGCGTGTTCAAGTTCTTCAAGGATGAGGACACCACTGCCTTCACCGAGTACGAAACCGTCACGACGGACATCAAAGGGGCAGGATGCTTCTTCCGGCGGGCATTCACGGGAAGAGAGCGCATGCATGGCAGCAAAACCAGCCATCGGTGTCTTTGCGACAGCCGCTTCGGTACCGCCGGCAAACATCACATCCGCATCGCCCCACTGGATCATGCGGGTCGCTCTGCCAAGAGCATTGTTGCCGGAAGCGCAGGCGGTGACGTCAGTCAGGACCGGTCCCTGCAGACCGAAGGTGATGGAGACCATACCGGAGGCCATGTTGGCGATCATCATCGGGACTGCGAATGGATTCACCTTCCCCGGGCCGCGTTTTTCGATGCGTTCCACGGTATCTTCCATGGTCTTGATCCCGCCGATACCGGTACCGATAATGGTGCCGACGCGGTTCGGATCTTCTACGCTCATATCGAGCTTCGCATCCTGGGCTGCCATTTTTGCGGCAGCAACAGCAAACTGAGCATTTCTATCCATGTGACGGACGGTCTTCTTGTCACCCACATATTTGACGGGGTCGAAATCTTTGACTTCGCCTGCGATCTTGACAGGGAAATCCGTGGGATCAAATTCTGTGATCGGCGTTACACCGGATTTGCCCGACAAAAGGGCATTCCAAAATGCATCGACGCCGATACCAACGGGAGAAACCACACCCATGCCAGTCACTACTACTCTTCTTCTTTCCATAAAAAGGGCACCTCTCTTATAAACTTCTTTTAAACATTATTTATCGCGTGTTAGGTTTTTAAGCAAAAATTATAGGACTTGAAAAGGCATGGCTCCGCCTGTTTCAAATCCATCACGCATGGACAAGACCTCAAAAAAACGAACCACGACGGTCATTCGCTTTTTTGAAATATTCTCCTCCAAAGGAAGTCATATGGCATGCCGGAGGGAATCCCCCTCCGGCTTCCAATATGATGTTGAAATGCGAATGCGCATTACATCTGGCTGTCGATGTAGTCTACAGCGTTCTTTACGGTCTTGATCTTTTCAGCAGCATCATCCGGGATTTCGATGTCGAATTCTTCTTCAAATGCCATGATCAGTTCAACGATATCCAGGGAATCAGCGCCGAGGTCATCGATGAAAGTGGAGTCGATGGTGACATCAGCTTCGCTAACGCCCAGCTGGTCAACAACGATCTTCTTTACTCTGTCAAAAGTGCTCATTACTCATTTCACCACCTTTCTCATAGAAGACAGACGTCTCCTTGTATTGTACCCTACTGATTATATTACATAACCATTCCGCCGTCCACCTTTAAAACCTGTCCGGTGATATAACTTGCATCATCGGAAGCCAGGAAGGAGACAGCTTTGGCGACGTCTTCGGCAAGACCCATGCGTCCGAGCGGGATGGCTGTCAGCATGGCTTCTTTATTCTTTTCCGGAATAGCATCGGTCATGTCGGTCGCGATGAAGCCCGGTGCGACAGCATTGACACGGATGTTTCTTGCAGCGAGCTCCTTGGCGCAGGCCTTGGTGAGACCGATCACGCCTGCTTTTGCTGCTGCGTAGTTGGCCTGGCCGATATTGCCCATGATGCCGACTACGGATGCGATATTGATGATGGAGCCTTTTTTCTTTCTCATCATCATCTGCGCAGCGGCTTTGATGGTGAGGAAGTCACTCTTGAGGTCGGTCGAGAGTACGGCATCCCAGCTTTCTTCTTTCATGCGGATGAGAAGTCCGTCGCGGGTGATCCCTGCATTATTCACAAGGACATCCAGCTGACCGAATTCTTCCTTGATCGTTTTGAAAATGCGATCCACATCTTCTGCTTTGGAGACATCGCCCTGGATGGTGAAGGCTTTGCCGCCAGCGGCTTCAATTTCTCCCTTCACAGCTTCTGCGGCAGCCTGGCTGCCGGCATAGTTCAGTGCGACAGCATAGCCCTTCGCAGCCAGTGTAAGAGCGATGGCTCTGCCAATACCGCGGGAAGCCCCCGTGACGAGAGCAGTCTTTTCGATAGTTTCCATCATTATTCTCCCTTCAGTGCAGCCACGACTTCATCGATGGTGGCTACATCTTCTGCATGGTGGCAGGGTACGGAGCGGGCGATCTTCTTCATGAAGCCGGTAAGAACCGTGCCGGGGCCGGCTTCGACAGTCATATCGACACCGCCGGCGACCATATTTCGGATGGATTCTTCCCAGTGTACAGGATGTGCCGCCTGATCGACCAGATTCTTTCTGATCTCGTCCGCTTTGGTCTCTTCCTTGGCATTGACATTGGCTACGACCGGGATGGCGGTGTCATGGATGTCGATCTTGTCAAGGACTTCCTTCAGTCGAAGAGCTGCCGGTTCCATCAGAGTGGAATGGAATGGCGCGCTGACCTTCAGCATGATGGCACGGCGAGCGCCTGCTTCCTTCAGTGCTTCGCAGGCTTTCTCAACAGCTGCTGTAGCACCCGCGATGACGACCTGTCCCGGGCAGTTGAAATTAACTGCCTGAACAGGAAGGTCTTCGGTGGAGACTTCGCCGCAGACCTTCACGATGGTTTCCGGGGTGGAACCGATGACAGCTGCCATGCCGCCTTCTCCGAGCGGCACCGCTTCCTGCATGAAGCGGCCACGCAGATGGACGGTATGCACGGCATCTGCGAAGGAGATCGCACCCGCTGCGACCAGCGCAGAGTATTCGCCAAGGCTGTGGCCTGCTGCGATATCCGGCGTGAGACCGTGTTCCTTCAGCACCTGCCATACAGCGACACTGGCCGTCAGAATGGCCGGCTGGGTGAATTCGGTCTTCATCAGCTCTGTGTCCGGGCCTTCGAACATCATTTTGGAAATCGGGAAGCCGAGCGTTTCATCCGCTTCTTTGATCAGGGCTTTGACAGAATCATAGTTTTCAAACAGATCCTGTACCATGCCCACCTTCTGAGATCCCTGTCCAGGGAACAAAAATGCAGTTTTCATAATTATTACTCCTTTTAAATGAAGTGACTAGTATCTAGGGATTAGGGATTAGGAGCGCCAAGTGACTGGTGACTAAGAGACTAGGAGACATCAGACTCCCGTATCGTCATTTCGAGCGCAAGCGAGAAATCTTTGTCATTCGCGGCTCAGCGGTCGATGCTTGGAACCCCCAAACGGGAAACCTGCTCCCCACTCACTTTCAGGCATCGCCACTATATAAACTTCGCGGTGCTTCTATATTATTATGCGCCGCACCACAACCCTGAACCCATCAACATGAACCATTTTCCCCTATTTTACATCCATCTCATGACATCGCAGCCCCATGTAAGACCGGCGCCGAAGCCGGTCAGGACAACGTAGTCACCATGCTTCACGCGTCCGGAGCGGACGACTTCATCAAGCGCAATGCCGACAGAAGCTGCCGATGTATTGCCATAGCGATTGACATTCACATACATATGATCCTGCGGCAGAGCCAGACGCTTTGCGATCGCCTGAATGATGCGATTATTTGCCTGATGGGCAATGAACATATTGATATCTTCCTTCGTGATGCCGGCGGCTTTCAAGGTCTTCAGCGTGGTCGCACCCATGTGACGGACAGCGGCTTTGAATACTTCCGGCCCCTCCATATGGATATAGATACGGCCGGAGTCGATGGCGCGGTGGGTCACAAGTTCAGCGACGCCGCTCGCCGGGATATTCAGGATCTTGCCCAGGCTGCCGTCTGAGCCAAGATCCGAAGCCAGAAGACCATAGCCATCTTCGACCTTTCCGATGACAGCGGCCCCTGCCCCATCACCGAAAAGGATGCAGGTGGAGCGGTCCTGCCAGTTCACGAGGCGGGAAAGGATTTCCGCACCGATGATCAGGATGTGCTTGTACATCCCGGCTTTCACCAGATTCGATGCCAGAGCTACTGCATAGATGTAGCCTGAGCAGCCGGCGGAAATATCCATCGCACCTGCATGCTTGCATCCGAGCTTATCCTGCACCATGCAGGCCGTGGATGGTACCACATAGTCAGGGGATGCCGTCGCTACAATGATGTAGTCGATATCGTCTGCGGTAAGGCCAGCCATTTCCAGTGCCGGAAGAGCAGCTTTCACGCAAAGATCGGAGGTCGTCTCCGACCGAGAAGCGATATGTCTGGTCTCGATGCCCGTGCGGGTGCGGATCCACTCATCACTGGTATCGACCATTCTTTCAAGATCTGCATTGGAAAGGATCTTCTCCGGCGCATAATGTCCGGTACCCAGAATTCCTGCAGAACATAATTCACTCATATATATAATGTCCTTTCCGTTCGCTCAAAAGAGAATTTTGGTAACTGGCAACTGACGCCAGGACTTGAAAAACAGTTTCTATGAGTTCCGAGAATTCAAATGGTTCCATGTCTTCAACGGGTTTCCCATTTTTTGGAATCACGTTAACTCCACGGCGTTTGGGGGCGGGGAGCGACCCTTTCGAGCCTTCAGAACCCGCTCAACCTCATTCTCATTGCGTCTCCATCTGTTTCAGCGCATCCATCACGATCTCATCCAGATGCTCCTGACAAACGCCCATCGCCATATGGATGGCATTCTTGATCGCTTTTGCTTTCGAAGCGCCATGGCAGATAATGAGGCCACCTTTGATGCCCATGAGCGGCGCACCGCCGTATTCAGCATAGTCAAGAGGCTTTGCCATGTATTTCTTGAGTGCCGGCTTCAGGAGCAGCCCGCCGATCTTCGCGCGAAGTCCCCCCTGCATGACGGCATTCTTCAAAAGGGCAGCCACCAGTTTCCCGGCGCCTTCCCCAAATTTCAGGACTACATTCCCTGTAAATCCATCCGTGACGATGACATCAAATTCTCCCGTCATCACATCGCGGCCTTCCGCATTGCCCGCAAAAGGAATGACCTTCTGTGCGGAAAGCGCCTCATTCGCTTCCGTGACCAAAGGGCTCCCCTTCGTCGCCTCTTCCCCGATATTGAGAAGACCGATCTTCGGCTGCTGGATACCCGCGACCTTCGTCGCATAGATATAGCCCAGCAGAGCATTCTGGATATACGTCTCCAGCTTCGGCTGCGCACTCGCGCCGGAATCGATCAGGTACGTATAGCCGCCTTTCTGGTTAGGGATCGGCGTCAGGATGGCCGGACGCTCTATGCCCTTGATACGGCCGATGCCGAGAAGTCCTGCCGTAACGGCTGCCCCAGTCGATCCCGGAGCCACGAGAGCTCCGCACTCCCCCTCTCGCACAAGACGAGCGCCGACAGAGACAGACGCATCCTTCTTTTTGCGGTACGCCAGCCCGGGATGCTCTCCCATCTCGATCACTTCTGATGCATGATGGATCTCGATCAGAGGATTCTGATCCTCATGATGCTTCTCCAGGATGGGGCGGATCTCATCCTCATCTCCCACAAGAACGACAGGCACTTTGTATTCCTTGACCGCCTGAATGGCGCCAAGCACGATTTCCAGCGGTGCAAAATCCCCGCCCATCGCGTCAACAGCTATTTTTTTCACAGGACGCCTCCATTACTGCAGGATCTGCATAATAAATTTTGCGCGGTATACTTCTTTATCACCGTCAAAGAAACTGATATAGATATGTTTTTTATTTCCTCTGACCAATACGATCCGCCCTTTCACGACAAGCGCCGTGCCGGGCTTGACAGCGATCTTATATTTGATATTTCCGACCTGCGTCGAAGCAAAAGGCACACCGGCCAGCGACTCAGCGAATGCAGCGGCTGCGCCATATAATTTTTCCGCAGCCACCACGCCGAGATTATCCGCCATCTCATCGCTGGTCTGAAAGAGACCCACGCCTTTGATACCGATATCCTTATCTAAGATCTGCAGCCCGCGCGCCTCCGGACTTCCTGCCACGAGGTGCTCCATACGGTCACGCATCTGTGGGATGCCAAGCGCCTGCCTGTCCAGACGGATCGTAGCACTTGATACAGAAAATTTCTCTGCCAGATCTCCATCTGTCAGACATGGATGTTGGCGGAGCAGGCTCTGTATCGCATCGCGTCTTTGGGTTTTATCCATTTTGAAATTTCTGCTCATTTTTATCACCTGCTGATAATACTATATCATAAGCAGTCAAGGATTGCACGAAGAAATTGAATAAGCAAAGAGCCTTTCTTTGGGACATATGCAGGAAATCATATTCCTTTCACATTCCTTAGATTTTCAGCGATATCATGGGCAACTCACGGAATCCGTAGATTAAAATTTCATTTGTTTTAGCGATTTTCAAAAGATACTTTAGAAAGCATCTCCCTGATGGCCTTCTTTCCGAATCAGGGAAATCGCCCACATTTACTGACTTTTTTCGCCTCAGGTTTTATCACCAGATGATAATTTAAACATGTTGCGTAATTCGTTTGCTAAAAATTCAAGATTGTTTAAAAACTTATCCATTGACTTATTTCATCTCATGGCATAAACTACAGTAAATACAGGATACTTCATGCTTGCTATTTTGTCAAACATATCTGTGATACCGTATAGTTATTTAGAAGTGAGATTTGTAGAATATTTTAGGAGAAAATCACATGAAATTACCAGCATTACACATTGGCAACCTGACCGCTACCGTACCGATCGTACAGGGAGGCATGGGCATCGGCGTCAGCCTCTCAGGACTCGCAAGTGCCGTAGCCAATGAAGGCGGCGTAGGTGTCATCTCTGCTGCCAATGTAGGCTTCAATGAACCAGACTTCAAAACAAATACAGTGAATGCCAACCTTCGCGCGCTGAAATCCGAACTGCTGAAAGCCAGAGAAAAAGCAAAGACCGGCATCATCGGCGTGAACATCATGTCCAAAGGCCATCACTATGAAGACTATGCCCGCTGCGCAGCAGAAAACGGTGCAGACATCATCTTCTCCGGCGCAGGACTTCCTGCCGATCTCCCCGCCTGCGTGGAAGGCACAGACACCAAGATCGCCCCGATCATCGGCTCCCCGAAAGCAGCCCGCGTCATCCTGAAGCTGTGGGAACGCCACCATCACCGTACCGCCGACATGGTCGTCATCGAAGGCCCGAAAGCCGGCGGACATCTCGGCTACACCAGAGAACAGGTGAAGGAGCACGAGAGCGACGGTTATGAAAAGGAAATCAAAGAAATCCTTGCCGTTGTCAAAGAATTCGAAGAAAAATTCGAAAAGAAGATCCCCGTCATCTTCGGCGGCGGCGTCTTCGATAAGAAAGACATCGAGCACTACCTCTCCCTCGGTCTCTCCGGCGTGCAGATGGCGACCCGCTTCGTCGCCACCAAAGAATGCGACGCCGCTGACGAATTCAAACAGATGTATGTGAATGCCAAAGAGAGCGACGTCACCATCGTACAGAGCCCGGTCCACATGCCAGGCCGCGCACTCTTAAACCCCTTCGTCAAAGCCTTCACCGAGCACCGCATCCCACCGCAGGGCTGCTTCCACTGCCTCAAGACCTGCGACCCGGCGACCACCCCCTACTGCATCACCATGGCCCTCATCCGCGCCGTCCACGGCGATGTAGACCACGGCCTCGTCTTCTGCGGTGCCAATGCCTATCGCATCGATAAGATCACGACCGTCCATGAGCTCATCCAGGAACTGACACAGGACTAATCGCTGGCGACTGGTGACTAGGGACTAGACATCAGACATTAGACTTCAGACATGATAAAACGCTATCCACATTTTCGTGGATAGCGTTTTTTGTTATGATGTTATATTTCAGGAAACAGACCCGCCTGCACTGCGAATGACTTCTTCCACATAAGGAATGCTGCTCCTCGTCACTTGCGCGATCATTTCCTTCGGCATTTGAATCTTGACCAGGCTCAGGATGGTTTCTCGTTTCTCTCCCTCCACGCCCTCTGCGCGCCCTTCTGCGCGTCCTTCTGCCAGGCACTGGCGTTTCCACTGCTGCAGTTCTCTTGCGTATGTCATATATTCTCGCCTCGTTTCTTCATGTTTTTTCACACGAATGACTTCCTGATTCACTTCCTTCGTAAAGGTGCCTTCCGCCGCCTTGCCATCCACGTAGCGCAGGAAAGCCGCGATATCGGGATCCAGCGTATCACTCTTCCCTCTGCTGTTCAAAAAGATCTTGGTCGCCTGATCCCCGAGTTCCGAGGAACTTTGGATCGAAGAGAGAAAAATCCTCCCCCGCATCAGCGAAAAGGTTCTTCACACCGCCGGACTGAATGCTTTGCTTCAGCAGCTCCTCGATGCGTCGATTTATGATAAAATGTGGTCAACCAATGAGGGGATGCTTACTATCATGATAGATCTAACCTTAACAACCCATACGCCACAAAACAGCTTTTTGTGTATCAATTCAATTCACTAATTGTTGATATTTTTCGAATTCAATTTTAGCTATAGCTATAATTCTTCGATGCAATTCTGCATAAGTTGAGATATCTGAGCTATAGATAGTGCTTCCTGTATAAGCAAATGGCTTTTGTACCGATTCAAAAATCCTAAGGTGAGGACATAGACCCATTTTCCCTCCAATCATACAATTGTTATATGGATTGACATAAAAGGTATAATAGGTGCCAAAATGGCTACCTGCTGACGAACAATAGGCAACCGGAATTAAGCCAAAATTATGAAAATACCGCATGGAATAAGCTGCGTCATTAGATACAACACCATTTTCCATAGACATATCTGCAATGATAAAACCGGGATATGGGTCATAGCCTTTACCCACAGGAACTGATTCAGTTGTTTTTGCCTGAGCTATTCCTCCAATCACCAAAGCCAAAAGACTTGCTGCGATTACTTTCTTCCATGATTTCATTTATAATTCTCCTATTTTAAATTTTTATTTCGACTTTTATGTTACGCATAAGTATTTACTTTCCCTTTTGCAGTGTCTAGTCTAATATTTCAAGTTTTGAAAACGTTTTTTATTGATAATCCCTCCTTATTATTAATTTTCTTCTTTTCTCTTAGGGAAACGCTGATTAAATCGCCTTTGCTACAGATATCCGTTATTCACAAAGGAAAAGGAAGCGATATATTGCTTTCTTTTCAGCCTTCCCTATGCGGGGAAGGCTTTCGATGCGGACAGAAAAAATCATCCTCCATACGGTTCCCGTTCTTCTGCTGCTTTGCCATCCCCCGCCATCGCATGGGCCGCAGAGTATGAGAGGCTATCTTGCTGTGCCTCTCGTTCGGCCCAGAGTTCACACTGCTGCATGACGATGCCGAGAGCTTCTTCTTTTTTCTCCTGCGGATACTTGAATTCATCGAGGAGATGGCGGATCATCATACGCATCCGGGCGCGCGCGGATTCTCTATACTGCCAGTCGATGGTCTGGCTCTTTCGGAGTTTCTCCGTGAGTTCTTTCGCTAGCGCGATGAGCCGGTCATCCTTTTTCACCTCCTGCGCGGCCTGCGGCCTAGCAAGGGCGTCATAGAAGGCTTTTTCTTCTTCGTTGAGACCAAGCTTTTCCCCTTCCTCATGCGCTTTAGCGATCGTCCTAGCAAGCGAGAGGAGCTCTTCGATGACTTCTGCATTAGACAGCTGACCATTCAGATAGCGGTTCATGGTGCGCTGGAGGATATCGCTGAAATTTTCCGATTTCACGACATTCGTCCGGCGATAGAGCTGCACCGCCTCATCGATAAGTTTTTTCAGAAGTTCAACAGCGATATTTTTCTCCTTCATCTTGCTGATTTCTGCAAGGAACTTCGGATCGAAGAGAGAAAAATCCTCCTCTGCATCAGCGAAAAGGTTCTTCACACCGCCGGACTGGATGCTTTGCGCGAGCAACTCCTCGATGCGTCGATTGACCTCTTGGAGCGAAAGCTTCCGATCGTCCCCCTTGTTCGTGAAGCGCACGAGCAACACGCGGATGGTTTCGAAGAAAGACGCCTCCATGCGCAGCCGTTCTTCCACGATGGACGAACATAGCGAGAGCGCCTGATGCAGCAAGAGAGCCTGCTTGAAGAAATCTTTCAACTTTTTCCTTCGCTCGGGGGCGAGCATGAAATTCACACCGCCCGTGACCGCTCTGGCCCTGGCGAGATCAGAGTCCCCGAAGAAATCGCCCATATCGTATCCCGAAAGCAGCCTGCGGCAAACCTCGAGTTTTTCCAAAAATTTCGGATACGCCGCGCGCCCGATATCCATATCACCATAATTCTTCCGGTCACGGCGCGTGTAGTCATTCATCGCCTGCTTCAGTGCCGAAGCGATGCCGACATAGTCGACAATGAGCCCGCCCTCCTTATCACGGAAGACACGGTTCACACGCGCGATAGCCTGCATCAGATTGCAACCCTTCATCGGCTTGTACACATACATCGTCGCAAGCGAAGGCACATCGAAGCCCGTCAGCCACATATCGACCACGATGGCGATTTTGAAAGAATCATCATTGTCCTTGAAACGCTTCGCGAGCTCCTCGCGATACCGCTTATTTCCTACGATGGCATGCCAGGCCTCCGGATCCTTATTGCTCTCCGTCATGACCACAGCCACCTTTTCCTTCCACGCCGGACGCAGCGAGAGGATTTTTTCATAGATTTTCATTGCGATCCCTCGCGAATACGCGACAATCATCGCCTTCCCCGTCAAGAGATGCGCGCGGTTCTCCTCATAGTGGGAAATCATATCCCGCACCAGAAGATCGATCGTGCGATCATTCCCGAGGATCACCTCCATCTGGCTGAGATCCCGCTTGCTCTTCTCGATGACCATCTGCTCCGTGCGCTGCGCCATCTCATCATACGCCGCATCGATCCTCTTCATCACCTTCGGGTCCAGCTTCAGCGCCATGACGCGGCTCTCATAGTACACCGGACACGTCGCCCCATCCTCGACCGCCTGCGTCATATCATACACATCGATATAGTCCCCGAAGACCTCCCGCGTATTCCGATCCTCACAGGAAACCGGCGTCCCCGTGAAGCCGATATACGAAGCCCTCGGCAGAGCATTGCGCACATTTCGCGCCATCCCCACGACGCGCCGCGCGACTTCCTCTCCCTTCTCATTCTTCGAGAAGCGGATATGCTCCAGCAGACCATACTGCGAGCGATGCGCCTCATCCGCCATGACGACGATATCCCTCCTCGTCGACAGCGGCTCCTTCTCCTCCTCGAACTTCTGGATGGTCGAGAAAATGATACCATTCGCCTGCTTCCCCAAGAGCAACCGCTTCAAATGCTCGCGGTTCTCAGTCTGCACCGGCGTCTGATGCAGGAAATCACGACACTTCGTGAACTGACTATATAACTGGCCATCCAGATCATTCCGATCCGTCAGCGCCACCAGCGTCACCGTCTTCGACACCTCCCGCAAGAGATGCGCATAGAAGACCATCGAGAGTGACTTCCCGCTCCCCTGCGTATGCCAGAAGACGCCAATCTTCCCATCCCCCGCCATCGCCCGCTCTGTCTTCGAGATGGCCTTCCTCACCGCAAAATACTGGTGATACCCCGCGAGGATTTTCGCAAAAGTCGTCCCCTCTTCCGAGAAACAGATGAAATTTATCAAAATATCCAGAAACCGCTTCTTCTCGAACATCCCGAGAAAAAGCGTATCGAAAGACGCCAGCTCTCTGTCCTCATGCGCCCCATCGACCGACTTCCACTCCATGAAACGAGTCAGCCCCGACGTGATCGTCCCCGCCTTCGTCGAGAGCTGGTCACTGATGATGAGGAACGCATTGTAAACAAAGAGCGAAGGGATCTCATGCATATAATTCCTGAGCTGCCGGTACGCATCCTCCACCTCCGTCTCCTCCCGCGAAGGCGACTTCAGCTCCATCACCACCACAGGGATGCCATTCAGGAAAATCACGACATCCGGCCGCTTCGTGCTATTCTCCACCATCGTCCACTGGTTCGCGATGAGAAACGAATTCCTTTCCGGATGCGCATAGTCGACAAGATAGATGAGATCTGCGCGCACCTCCCCCTTCTCCCGATACGATACAGAAATCCCATTCTGCAAATAATCCATGAAAACCTCATTTCGCGCCGTCAGCTCCCCCGCCTCGATGTGGCGGAGCTTGCGAAGCGCCTCCTCGATAGCCGGACGAGCCGCCTGCCGGTTCAGCCTCCGGATCATATCCTCGAGCTCTTCATCGTAGAAAGGACTCTTCACATTCCGCGTATCAAGGACATCCGGGCCATGGATGAAATCGTACCCCATCTTTGTGAATAACTCGATGATGGACTGTTCATAGTCTGCTTCTTTATAAGTGAGGGACATGGCGTCACGCTCCTTTGGAATATATCGGGAATGATATTTGGGAAATAGGTACAACGGGTTCGAAGGGTTAGCCCTTGGGGCGTGCCATCCCTTGATTGTTTGCGAAAGAAGGGGAGCAGGTTCTATAGGTTCAAGAGGTAGGGCGGGTAATGCTATTAAGGAAACGCTGATTAAATCGTTGTCAGATTCTACAAGAATTTTTATACATAGCTTCGTCATAACCTTCCTTAAATAGCTCGGTTTGATGAAACAACAAATACAGCCATTCTACAGAAAATCCATTCCTCCCAGTAATCACATGCGCATGATTATTAACCCCCCAAAAATTTTCCATAAATGCACTGAAGTATTGGAAAACCGTATTTATTTACCTCTGCCCCATCTTCACCAAGGAGAAGATAAATTCCATCAAACAAGAATTTAGCGGCTTAAAGTTCGATATTGGAGACATCAATTTCTCCTGACATCAACTTAGGTAAAAGAACGTCTCTTAATTTGGAAAGCCTACGATTTTCTTCTTCATTGTTTTTCATTAGAGCAAATAACGGACTTACTAATTTGTCATAATTACTCATTGTTGTATTATTTAAGACTGCAATAGGTAACGATTTAATGGTAGTAAGGCTCAAATTAGCTTGGACAGCCTGCTGAATTCTTTTAGAATAGTATTCATTATGCCAATTGCCAATGAAGAAACTATAAAGATATGCAGGAGTTATCTTGGCTTCATCAGGTCTGATAATAGCAACTGCTTGATTGGTGTTAGCCGGAAGCACACTATTATCTACCATTGCAAATCTACCCAAAGTACCAGCAATAGTAAATATAATATCATTCGCTTTGATAACCGAACGCTTCAATAGTGCATTTGTTTCTTCATCAACAAAAGCAAACTTGCTGCTGTCAATAGAATGATTATCAAGTATTGACTCTGCTTTTATGAAATTTATGCCTGAGCTTGTAAATGATTTGCCAAGCGTTGTTGGTGTTGTTCCCTTGGTAACTACTTTACAGAGTTCTTGAAGTGGAATGAATTGCATTTCAGAAGGCTGAACACCACCAAAAGGCTCAAAGTCAACAAACCAAGACTTAAAAACAGCTTTCGCTTGTTGCTCTAAATTCTTGTTTATCTCGTCATTGACCGCGATTTTATACTCAAGAGGCAACACAACCGAGAGTATTTTGGCTTGGTCATCTAAAGGCGGAATAGCGAATTGCAAGCGATTTAGTGTTTCCGTTCTTAAACTTGGTATAGTCGTTCCCTCATTGTAAGCATTCAAGTCTAATAGTGACATCACATAATACAGATACCGAGGCAAAACGATGTCCGTGTTTACAATGGTATAAAACAACGTATCGACAGTCCAAAATGGCCTTTCAGCATACTTAACTTTCCCAATCGTTCCTTTTCTACCAATAAGTACAGACGGTTTATCATACAATGCTTTTGAGGCATACCCCATAAGCCCACCAGTTCCGTAAATGGGAATGATTCCTGTAGGTGATTGGACTTTCTTCTGATTCTTCCCATATTTTATGGTAGCCAGCTCTGCCAATGTGTATGTCTCAAATCTCATACCCGATTTCCCCCAACTTTTCCTTGATCTCCTTCTCGAGCGCATGCGACTTCGCAAAGAGATCCGAGAGCTCAGCGGTGAGGCGCGCCATCTTTTCCTCGTATGGCTCATCATCCACCTCTTCCTCCTTCACCCCAACATAGCGGCCGGGCGTCAGGATGTAGTCCTGCTTTGCAATTTCTTCCGTGGTGACGACGGCGGAGAAGCCTTTCTCGTCTTCCAGCGTGCCCGCCTGAAAGGCTTTCACTGTATCGGCGATCTTCGCGATGTCTTCCTCGCTGAAGTCGCGGTGCTTGCGGTCTACCATGTGCCCCATCTCACGGGCATCGATGAAGAGCGTCTTCCCCGGCTGGTCTTTCCGTTTCGAGATGAACCAGAGCGTCACAGGGATGGTGACGCTGTAGAAAAGCTGCGTCGGGAGAGCCACGATGGCTTCGATGAGGTCATCCTCGATGATGTTCTTGCGGATCTCCCCCTCTCCGCCAGACTGCGTCGAGAGCGCACCATTCGCAAGCACGAGGCCGATCTTCCCCTTGCGGTTCAGGTGGTAGATCATGTGCTGGATCCAGGCATAGTTCGCATTGCCCTCCGGTGGAAGGCCATAGCCCCAGCGCGGATCATCCACCAGATTTTTCTGCCCCCAGTTTGACAGATTGAAGGGGGGATTTGCCATGATGAAGTCGAAGCGCTCTCCCGCCTGCAAGTCTTTGGCGAAAGTGTCCTTCGGATACGCTCCCAGATTTGCCTCGATGCCGCGGATGGCCATATTGATTTTTGCCATTTTCCAAGTGTCCGGATTGGATTCCTGCCCGAAGATGGAGACATTATCATTGCGCCCGCTGTGCGCTTCGATGAATTTCATGGACTGCACAAACATCCCGCCTGATCCACAGCAAGGATCATAGATGCGGCAGTTTCCGAGCGGATGCAGCACAGCGACGATGGTGCGGACAATGCTCGCCGGTGTGTAGAATTCGCCGCCCTTCTTCCCTTCCTGTTCGGCAAATTTCGCGATGCAGTACTCATAGGTACGCCCGAGAAGATCCTTGCTCTTGGTCAGATCCTCGGCATGGATTTCATCGGTGAAGAGGTCGACCACGTCGCTCAGCTTGTCCTTATCCAGATCCGGCGAAGCATAGTTCTTCGGCAGTACGCCTTTCAGCTTCGGGTTCTCCTCCTCGATGGCTTCCATCGCGTCGTCGATGACTTTGCCGATTTCCTCCGTATGGGAGGCCGCGGCGATCACGCCCCAGCGGGCATTTTCCGGCACGTAAAAAATGTTCTTCTCCGTATAAGCGTCCCGGTTATTTTCATAGTGCTGCCCTTCTGCGACGAGTTCCTGATAGCGTTTTTCAAAAGAGGCTGAAATATAGCGCAGGAAAATCAGTCCGATAAAGACCTTTCTGTAATCTGAAGCGGAAATGCTTCCCCACAAGACGCAAGCCGCCTTCCAAATCTGTTTTTCAAAGCCAATGACGGCATCTGATTTCTTTGCCATAGTGCCTCCTCGTTTTCTAGGGAAAGACTGATTCAATCGTTATTCGATTGAATCAGCGTTTCCCTATCTTTTCTCTTTAGTATATCACATCTCCCTACGCAAAAAGCTGCGAGCCTTCCGGCTGGGTAAAAAATCCTCTCAATAAAAAATCTCGAACGATGTCGAGATTTCTTTCGCCGTATGTCGATCAAACAGCTTGGTCAGGGCTGTCCCATATCTCCTAGGATGGCAACCAAACAGGATTCGGAGAAGCCGGCGATAAGCCTCCCTGTTCTGGTTCGGTCGTCAGTGTACGTATGATGCGCAGCGAATTTCTAAGCTGCTTGTTTTCACGCCTATGCCGTTCGATTTCCTGATCTTTCCTTTCGATGACAGCATCCTTCTGTCTGATGATTTCTTTCAACTCTTCGACACTTTCCTCTTCCTTTTCAGGAATCGGAGAAAGCGGCGAATAGGTTTCTTCCCTTCTATTGTAAAGGAAACCCGCCGCTTCACCGCTGGCGCGAATGTCTTTCGCCTGATCGATAGCCTTTAATCTTGACTTGGCATGTTTGTCGACTCCCAGGATGGTTTTGCGAAGATCGCTTGGCTTCTTGCTTAAAAAATTGCTGCACAGGGCATGCGTCAGTGTCGCATCATGGCGGTCGGATAAAGGAAGGATCGCCTCTTTCTCTTTCAGCAATTCGAAGGGATCTCCAATGCAGGGAGAGAGTTGAAATGCCATTTGACCTCGAAGAGGCACCGGTTCTCCTTTGGCAAAATAATTCTGTGCGTCTGTCACTCGCTGGAGCGTCGTCGCTGCTGTCAGTGTCAGCGGAATGACCGTGCCGCACTTCAGGCAAAGCAGGGCCTGTTTCTCTGGCGTGCACTTCACACAGTCTATATCTTGCAGACACACATATCCGCAGGTAGGCGACAGGGTCTGCATTTCCATTTTCAAAAAGATGTAATCATCCAAAAGCACATACCCCAGCTTATGCTGATGATATGGATCTCCTTTGTAGTTGCTTCCATACATTTTATGTGCAATAAATCGACTGAACGAGAAAAATTCGTCCTCAGCCGAATGAAAGGAACGTGTCACGCTGCCATCTTCATAGAAAATTAAGCAACTTGGCGATGTAGTTTCCCCATCTTCACTTTGTGAAGGCTCCGGTCGTATCGCCACTATTCTTGGAATCACCGGATGATTGATCCCCATCAATTCTTCAGCTCTCATTATCGATATACCCAAAATTTACAACGTACCATATCCGGAAATTTTTATTATTATTGTTTTCTATGAGTATAATACCATAACCCGTTATGTGAAAAAAGCCTATAAACATATTTTCGCCCTCTGTGAATAAGTAAATATGCGTCTCTTGCAACGCAGTCTGCATAGGCCTTGGATTAGTTATTCACAATTATTGTATACTCAAGTATCACCATGCGTTTCGCGCCAAATAGCGGCATGATTTCTGTATATATTATGAATAATTATCCATTTTAGAGAAAGTATATTTTTTATGAAAAAACTTTCTGTGATCGGATATAGACGTGATTTATAAGATAGAGAATTTTTGTCTTCACTCCCATGCAAAAAAGCAGCCCACCGGATGGTGAGCTGCTTTTCCTGCTTTAGCTAGCCGAACAAGACTTCTATTTCAGACTCCGCCTCATAAATTGTAAGTCCATCAAATATCCTCGCCTTTTCGAACTGTCTGACGCATTCCTCATTATTTTTGCCGTGGCAGCGAAACAGATTCTCCTCATCGCCGAAGCATGCAAAGATGACAAACTCCGTTTGTTCTGGATCCTCCTCATACGGCTGCGCCTCCATGAAATAACGTTTGCCACGAAATAGAAACTCTTTTTCGGGTCCTCCCATAGTAAGCAGATCATCCATAAACTCAGTCAAAGTATTCCCTCTCATTGATCGTCACTCCTTTGAAAAACCTCTTATATTTTTGGTATTCGGCGCGATTCAGTTTGCGTTTTTCCGTCGTTTTATCTGTATGATATTCGATTCCAGGCTTCTTGTGAACATGAATATGTAGAACATCGCCTTTCCCTAGCCCATTTTCATGATGATATCCAATTTCTAAAACGACTTTGTGATGATTGTCGTATTCTCTATATTGATGAAAAACACCATCCTTATCAAGCAATATGTATTTATTCCCCGATGTGTGTGATTCCTCTGGTAACTTGTAGGCTCGCGTCGCATCTATTGGCTGCAAAACCTTTACCCCTCCAATTTTTGTGACCGTTTTATATTGATACGCAACTGATTTACCCATAGCGTAAGTACCGCGTCCCCCCATATCAGCGCACCACCTTACGCGATCTCAGGTAATCAACGCTAACTATATTCCCCTCCATTTCAAAAAACGGCTTACCAAAGCATATAATGGCTTCAGGTTGAATAACCTTAAGCATCTTGCGGTATCCTCGCAAAAACGCTGCTTTATTCTTTCTACACCCTATTATACCAACTGCTACAACTGACCCGATTTCTACTCCGTCAAAACAGTAACTATAGCTGGATGGTGTACTCCAACTGATCGTTGGAATTACTTTTAAGCCCTTACTCTGCCAATAAGCACCACACCAACGACTATGAGCAATACTCTCAAGTTGCCTCCACGGATGCATATCTGCAAAAGTGGAGAAGTCTGGGCTCAATAAAAAAGCATACTGAGAAAACTTCGGCAATGTTTTATCTGGGTTACGATAGATGTTTTCGAATCGATAATCATCTACAAAGAAGTGAACCCCACAAAGTTTATTTTCAGTTCTATCATTGAATCGTGTATCAGCGCACGAGATCAACCGTGCATTCGATATATCTATATTTTGCCGTTTTATGACAGGTATTCCCCATCGTCCTATAACTTGAAACTGATTTCTCAAAAAAAATGGATTGGTACGCATTTCTTTACTAGTTTTAGTATAAACCATAGGTCTCTCCTCTGCTTAAAACTCATAAAAAAGATAAATCAGCCCACCGGATGGTGAGCTGATTTTCCTGCTACGCCTTAGCCGCCGTCGGCGAGGTCGTAGCTGTCGATGACGCGGATCCCGGAGAGCGTCTGGCTCTGGAGATGCGCCACTGCCTCTCCCGCTGCGAGAAGCTGGTCTGCGGTCGCATCGAGCTTGATCTGGTTCAGGTTCAGGCTCTTCAGCGCCTTGGCACCGGTAGTCGTGGTGCCGTTCTCTACTCTGACCTGGAGTTTGATGTCGTAGAGTTTCTTTGTTGCTGCCATTTTATATCTCCTTTTTGTTTACTACTCAAGCACTTCGTCTGTGGTCGTGGTGACGGTGGCTTTGATGAATTCTTTCACTTCCGCGCCGCTTCGGGTGACGAGGACGGGGATGAGCTTGGCCGCTTCCTGACGGACGGTCTCTAAAGTGAGGTCGTCTTTCGCATTGTCGATGGAAAGCGTGAAATTGGATTTGCCGGATGTACTGAAAGTGAGTTTCAATGTTCTCATGATATAACCTTTGCCTTTCGAAAAAAATGAAATCGGAAATGAGTGCCCGCAAGTGCGGACCTGCTCGTATGGGTCTTGCCGTGAGGTCGGTCATAGCGTTCTCCTTTCTGGTGAGGCGATTTCCTTGTGGATGGTCTTGCCTCTCTCCGAGAAATACCATCGCAGAATTTTTCGATTTTACACGGTTTTGAGATAACTTTTTTGTGAGCATCATTCTCGTATCACTTCCCCATCTCAAAGCCCCTTCCGATAGAAAGGGGACAGCGGTACAAGGATACTGCCTTACCACTTTTCTGATGGAAAAAGGGAAACCATATGGAAATACCAATGTCTCACTCTCCCCAGGAAGGCGCAAAGAGGAAATCATGACGATCCACATAGCCATCAGGAAGGATCGATGTCTCTTCTCTCAGCTCTTCGAGCCGGTCTCGCAGGTCCTCTGCCTTCAGGAGGCGTTCGCGGATGCGATGTTTCTTATTCCACAGGCTCTGCGGGGTGAGCGCGTACTGTGTCTGCAGCTCGCTGGAAGAAAGCCCCGCCGCCATGGAACGAAAGAGCGCCTTTTGGTTCTCCCTGAGATGAGCTGCGATGTCTTCGATGAGCTGTGCCCGCTCTGCCTCGCTCATGGGGATCGCAGGATCATTGACCACGGGTTTCGGGGAGTGGTCGACATCGAAGCACTCTGCCTTTGCATACGTGATTTCCTTCCGCTGCCAGTCGATCTTCCCCCACTTGAGCTGCTGCTTGATGTAGAGTGCAAAGATCGGCAGCTTCTCTGCGTCGTACATCTTCGCCTTTTCCAAAAAGACCAGTGCGAGCTGCTGGGACAGATCCTCATCGAAAGTCTGCCTGATGGGATCATAGGCGAGCTTTCGAAGAAGCGGCTGGAAATCTGTCAGTAGCTTACCTGCCGCTTCCGCATTCCCTTTCTGATATGCTTCTGCGAGGCGGATGTGTTTCTGATTTCTGTCTTCATCATATGGAGTTGTTTTGGAATTCATTTTTATCCTCCGAATTCCGTTCGGAGAAGGCCTTCCCTAACTGTAACTACGTTTTGGAAATACTATGATTGAGCTCTGTAATTACCATATCATGTATTTTATACCATGTATATGCCGATAAATCATACATATATAGTGGCACCCTCTTTTGAAGCCTCTATTTTTGCGCCTTTCAAAAGAGGACCCCTACGATTTTTCGCCCTTACTGTGAGTCTCCTCTTTTGAAAACATGAAAAACGAGGGTTCAAAAAGAGGAGTGACTTTTTTCAAAAAAATTCATTTTACGCATTGCTTTCCATTCACCAATAAAAAAACGCGCCTCTCGTCAAGAGAGGCGCGTTTCACGCAGCCAAAAAAGGGCAGCCGTTTTGAATGATTCTCGATGAAGGCATTCCCTGCAATCTGGCACCAGCGCATTTCACGGTTCATGTCGTACAAGTACGGCTAAACTTCGCTCTAGGGTTTGTCGTGGAGGCGAATCCGTTATTCGAGACAGGTTTCAGTCCTGGCTGTCCCTTCTTCAGTTTTGGTTTCTCTTCCCGATCGGCTAGCACGATGAGGAAGAGGGAGGCGGGAAATCCTTCCAGATCTGCTTCCGCTTTGGCTTCCTCAGCTCTTCTTTCCATCTGTTGTGTGCACAAAAGAAGATCTTTGTCAGCCGCCGCTTCGGCTCCCGGGAGGATGGATTTCCTCTCTCCGAGAAATACCATCGTAGAAATTTTGGGTTTTACACGTTTTTCTTTATGATTCAAAAAAGATCCCGCTTCTTCTTTGCCTTCCCTATCGGGCAAGGGGACCGCGCTTGCGGCGCTCGGGTACTGCCATCAAAAGCAAAAATGAGGCAGACGCTTTTCGCGTCTGCCTCATCCTTTTTCATTCTGCTAGTACCCTATCCGCCTCGCTCCGCTCGCCTCTTCCTTTGGAAGGGGTAGACGAGCGCAGCGAGGCGGGGTTGGCCACCCTAATCCCTAGCCACTAGTCACTCCAAATCTACGCTCCGAGCTCGATGGTCCCGGACTTCAGGTGGATGAATTCACCGGTCGCTTTTTCCTTCCCCACTTCTTCTGCGATGCGCATGGTCTGTGCGTGGCAGGTGAAGAGGAAGATCTGCTGGGTCTTACCGAGCTCCATGAGGAAGCGCAATGTCTCACGCTGGCGCTCTTCATCAAAGCGCACGAAGATATCATCCAAAACGATGGGGAGCGGCTCGAGCTGCTCTCCGAAGGAGAGCGCCATGGCGAGGCGAATGGCAAGGAAGACCTGATCGCCTGTACCAGAGGACCAGATCTTGGCCTCTTTCACGCGGTGCTCGCTGTCCACGATGCCGATATCTTTCCCGTCTTCGGAGATCTGAAGAGCGTACTTGCCTCTGGTCATAGCAGAGAGGAAAGTATTCGCCTGCTTCATGATCTGCGGCTGGCGGCCGGACTCATAGGCGGCCTGCGCGCGGTTCAGAATTTCTTCTGTGTACATGTAGATCAGCCATTCGGAGAGTGCATTGGCAAGCTCGGCTTCGATCTTTTCTTTTTTCTGCAGGGTATCGGTGATGGTATTATCCCCCGCCAGACGGAAGATCTCATTTTCCACCGCTCCCTGATTCTTCTGGAGCTCACCCAGTGACGCCGTCTCTTCTTTGATGTGTTTTTCAAGATTCTGATGGGTTTCCATCCAGTCATCGTACTGTCCGCTTTCCAGGAAGTTCCAAAGGGACTGGAATTCTTCATCGCTGCCTGCATAGAGGCGCAGATCCTGCTTCACGGCCTCCCATTCCTTCGTCAGCTGGTCATGATGCTCGTGGGCATTCACCTTTTCCGCGAATTCTTCCGCATTTTTTGCATTGACCAGATGGAGAAGGGTATCCATCTCCCGCTGGCAGGAGGCCCAGCCGTCATCAAGCTTATCCATTTCCTTCCGATACGCATCGTGCTGATTGTTCTTTTCCTGAATGGACTGCCACGTCAGGCTGCGCGCATGCGTTTCCTCGTAGAGCTCTTGGATGCCGTCCGGATCGACGGTGTAGGGCATCTTCGTCTTCGAGATGATGCTCTCTGCCCGACGGCTGTAGGCATCGAGGCGCGCATCCATCTGCTCCAAGCGCAGGTCGAGGATCTTGCCCTTGCCTTCGGCGGAGTAGATCTTCTGCCACTGCTCCTGCAGAGCGGAGAGATTCTCTGCGCTGGTCTTTGGGAGCTTGTTTTTCGCGAGGAAGGCATCCCAGTCTTTGTCTGCTTTTTCCTTCTTTTCGCGAAGCAGCTTGCCTTCTTCTGTCCACTTCTGGTGTGCAAGCTGCTGCTTTCGTACCGTTTCCCGTTTCCAGGAGATGGCCTGCCGCTTTGCCTGGTCTTTGTAGAAATCGGAGCGACGGCTCTGCATCAGGTTATGGAAGGCCTGCAGATCATCTATGTCTTCCGGTGCCTGTCCCGGGAATTTGTCGGAGATCGCCTTTCTCTCGTTCACGAGAGAAGCCAGCGAATCATTCCATTTCTCAAGGTCATTCCCTTTCTTGTGGATGCTCTTATTATTGAATAGGAAGCAGAGAATACCCAGCATGAGCCCGCCTGCTACGCCATAGAGCGCCGCGGTGCCTGCCATGGCCATGTAGAAGGAGGCGATGCCGGCTGCTGCTCCTGCCATAGAGAGGATGCCCAGCCAGAACCAGAAGGTGAATTTCTTATCCTCGAGCTGCGAGGCGGCATCGATCTTGCCTCTGATTTCCGCTTCCTGATGGAGAAGCTGCTCGAGCGAAGAGGCCATGTCCTCCATCTGCTGGAAATCCTCCTCGGTCTGGATATCTCCCTCTGCCGCCTCTTCTGCGACGGCCTCGACCTCCGGCTCTCTTTGCTCCCAGAAATGGAGCTCATTGCCCCTGACACCCACGCTCTGCGCAAGGCGCCGTCCTTCTGCCCAGTCCACATGGACGCAAGCATCCTCCAAAGGCAGGGCGCGATCCCAGAGCGGCAGGGAATAGCCCAGATTCACAAAATCGAGCTTCCAGTTTTCCTTTTCCTCTTCCAATGCTTCCACATCGACGATGGTCTGGCGCCACTGTCCCAGATCGACGTAGAGTTTTTCCAGCGCTTCAGCCTCTCTCGCCCATGGGATGATGTCTTCCTTCTTCTTCGGCGTGTACTCATCGAGCTTTTTCTGGAGCGATGCCTTCTGGTCGTGGATCACCTTCATGCGGTTCATGAGCTGGTTCCACTGCTCCTTACCATTCGACGGGAACATCTTCACCTGCGAAGAGAGATCCAGCTGGTGCTTGATATCACGCGCCCGCTTGTAGTATTCCCAGGCGCCCAGCCGCTTGGCGAGCTCTCTGTCCTTTTCCTGGTCCTTGGCGAGCGAAGCCTCGAGCTCACGGATCTGCTTTTTCAAAAGCTCCTGCTTCTTCTGCAGCTCGGCGAAATCCTTTTCCTGGTGAGAAAGATGATCCAGCTCCTGATTCACCGTATCCAGATCCGCCATCAGCTGATTGATCTTACGCTTTCCCTGAGACGAAGCCACGAAGAGCTTTTCCTTATTCTCCTGGATATCCTTCTTGGCACTGGCGAGCTTATCACCGCCCTGCAGCATGAAGAAACGGCTGCGGATGGAGTCATTCGCAAGGAAGGAAGCCCCCTGCAGGTCCTCTAAGCCGACAGCGAAGATCTGCTCATACATAGAGCGTGTGAGACCGTGCCACCAGAGTGTCGGCAGCTCCTCGGAGAATTTCTCATGGCTCGCATTCTCGAACCAACGCTCCTTCTCTTCACGAAAGACACGATACTCCTGCCCGTCCGCACGGACGAATGCCATATTTCCCTTCCGTCCCTGCCACTTGCCGCGCCCATAGCCGAAGAGCATATCACGGATGAAACGAAGCATCGTCGTCTTCCCGCTCTCATTCTCTCCCATGACCACATTCAGCGAAGACGTCGACGGCTGCCAGGACGCGCCCCGATAGATGCCGTACTCTGAGAGCTGCAAATCCGTGATTTTCATCGTCCATCCTCCTCTGTCAGCATTTCCGCTCCCAGCACCTCCGCCCGGCGGAAAGCAGCAAGAAGTGCCTCATCAGACACCTTGCCCAATAGATTCTTATATTTCGAAAGCTCCGGCTGCGAAGAAGCCATCTCTCGGAGCATCTTCGCCCTTTCTTCCGACGGAAGATCCATGACCGCATCAAAAGCCTTCAGATAATTCCCCGTCACATCGGGAAGCTCGCGGCGCTCGGCCAGATTCAGGAATGGCCGCGTCCGATCCTCGATGCGGGTGAAATAAGCAAAGAGATGGCGGAACTGCTCCTTTTCATTCAAAGACTGCAGAAGGAAATCCCGTCCCTCTTCTGTCGTGATCGCTTTGTGCAGCGCACCATGCCCCGTCAGTACCAGACGCACCATATTCGGCCTACCGGTCAGTTCCTTCAGTCCTGCGCGGCGGCGCGCCACGTCTTTCAAAAGATCATCCGCGGTCAAGAAAGGGGCGATATCGATGACCATGTCCATCCAACGTATCACATCCGTCTCGATGAACTTCAAGGTCACTGTACCATAGGCCCCCACATCGACCAGGTAACAGCCACGGGGACCGATCTCCGTGATATCCAGCCCCTGCGTATTGCCCGGGTAGACGATATAGGGCTTCATCGAGAGCGTCTTTCTCGTATGTACATGCCCCAGTGCCCAGTAGTCGATGCCCGCAGTCTTCAGCTCCTCGACCGTGCAAGGCGCATAGGGACTCCCATCGACGCCGGCTTCCGTGTGCAGCATCCCGATGGTGAATCCATCCTCCGGATTCACATGGAAAGAGCGCACCAGATCATCCTTCGTATGGCGTGTCTTGTAACTGATGCCATAGATCGTGGCCGCCTTTTCCCCATCCTTCATGAGCGGGATGCCTGTCACTTCTTCGGAAGAAAAAATATGCACCGTCTCCGGCAGCGGGATATCCGCACGCCAGGCTTCGCCCGGGTCGTGATTTCCATGCACGATAAAGACCTCGATCCCCGCCTGCGCCGCCCGATACAGCTCCCTGCCGAAAGCCATTTGCGCCGCGAGGCTGTGATGGTCTGAATTATATACATCTCCGGAAATCAAGATCGCATCTACCCGATTTTCCAGTGCCGCATCCACCACCTTTTCAAAGGCTTTGAAGGTGGCTTTCCCGATCTGCTCGTTCCACGGTCCCTTCGTCCCGAGGCGCACGCCTCCGAATGGTTCTCCGAGGTGCAGATCCGCACAATGGATAAAAGAAAAATGCTTTCCCATACTTCCTCCTTGATGGTAGATAGATATGTCGATGGTGGTATAGAAATCCGCACTTGCGGAATAACAGATGGTTTTTGGGGCAGGATCAGCCCGTGGGGCGCAGCGCCCTTTGCTGGGGATGAAAGCCTCTCTTGAATGAGAAATGAGAAATGAGAAATGGTGGTGCAGCACATAAAAATCAGAAGCGCCGCGGAGATTTGAAATTAGCGGTTTTCTCGTATCGTAAACCTAATCCCTAGCTACTAATCCCTAGTCAACAGTCACTCGCTCATTTCTTAGAGAAACACATATTATTGTACCATATCCGTAAATGGCGGGAAGCCCATTTTCCCAATAAAAAAATGCCTCTCTATCGAGAAGCATTTTCCTTTGACCATTATTCTTCAACAGTCTTGGTGATGATCTGTTTGCCTTTATAGAAACCGCATACTGGGCATACATGATGAGGTTTTTTCAGTGCATGGCACTGTGGGCATTCCACAAGACCCGGAACAGTCAGTTTCCAATTTGCACGTCTCTTGTCGCGACGGGATCTAGAACTTTTTGTCTTCGGAACCGGCATTTCTCGCACCTCCTTACCTATCGGCCGTTATGCCGTTTGTCTTTCACTGTTTCGCCAGTGCTCTAAACGCGTTAGAGAAATTTATCAACTTCAATAGTATACGGGATTGGCCGGGGAAAGTCAAGGGAAAGTTTGAGAGTTAGTGACTTGTGGAGGGAGCCAAAGGGACAGGGAGACTTTAGACGGGGAGACTCTACGATTGGAGCAACGTTTCCCCTTGACAAAGGCGTTTGATTTTAGTATGATGCGGAAAGAGAGCAACTAAAATTTAGTTACATAGAGGCGGGCTATATTGACACAAAAAGATAAATTATTGGGGCGGCTCTTTCAAAATCCGTATCCCAGAGATTTTACCTATGGCGAACTTCTTACACTGATGAAACAATGCGGCTATCAGGTGCGCCAAGGAAACGGTTCTCGCATTTCTTTCGGTCCCAATGCAGTAGGAAATCGGCTTTTTCTTCATGCTCCACATGGAGCTACCGAAAATGCACTGAAGAAGTACCAAATCGAGCAAATCAAAGCATTCTTAGAGAAAGAAGGACTCCTCAAATGAAAAACTATATGGAATACAAAGGCTACCGTGGCACGATTTCCTACTGCGGTGAAGATCGCATCCTCTATGGGAAAGTGCTCGGTACCAAGGACTCCATCTCTTACGAGGGAGAAAGCGTCTCTGAACTGGAGTCTGATTTCCACGCTGCTGTGGATGATTATCTGGAAGTCTGCAAAGAGACAGGAAAGTCTCCCAGTAAAGAATTCAAAGGCTCTTTCAATGTCCGTGTCACACCCGAGCTACATCGTTCCGCCTACTTCTATGCACATGAAAATGGACTCACGCTGAATGAACTGATGTCACGCAGTCTCAAGAATTATTTAGACGAAAAAAATATTCATGTACAAGCATAATAAAAGCCAGCCCATCGGGCTGGCTTTTTTAGGAAAAATTACAGATCTTCGTAGAGCGGATACTTCACGCAGAGAGCATGGACACGCTTTGCACAGTCCGCCTTGACTGCTGCATCCTCCGGATTTTTGACGACCGTCGAGATGATATCTGCGACTTCCTTGAAGTCATCTTCCTTGAATCCTCTGGTGGTCAGAGCCGGGGAGCCGAGACGAATGCCGCTCGTGACGAATGGAGAGAGCGTCTCGAACGGAATGGTATTTCTGTTTGCGGTGATGCCGATCTCATCGAGAACCGTCTGTGCGACCTTACCTGTGATGCCGATCGCTTTCATATCAGCAAGGAGGACATGGGTATCGGTGCCGCCGGAAACAACGCGGATGCCATTCTTCTGCAGCTCATCAGAGAGGACCTTTTCATTCTTTTTGATCTGTTTCGCATACTGCTTGAAATCATCGGAGAGATCTTCGCCGAAAGCGACAGCCTTTGCTGCGATGACATGCATGAGAGGACCGCCCTGCATGCCCGGGAATACCGCTTTATCGATGGCTTTGCCATACTGTTCCTTGCACATGATGATGCCGCCGCGCGGTCCGCGAAGAGTCTTGTGCGTGGTGGTGGTCACGATATCTGCCCACGGCACCGGGCTCGGATATTCACCGCCTGCGACAAGGCCGGCGAAGTGTGCCATATCGACCATGAAGAGTGCGCCGACTTCATGTGCGATCGCTGCAATGCGCTCGAAGTCGATGATGCGGGAGTATGCACTGGTGCCGCCGATGATGAGCTTCGGCTGGACTTCCTTCGCGGTCTTTTCCATGGCTTCATAGTCCAGAAGTTCATCTTCTTTTCTGACGCCGTAAGGAACGACATTGAAATAATTGCCGGAAATATTGACCGGGCTGCCGTGCGACAGATGACCGCCATCCGTGAGGTTCATGCCCATCATGGTGTCGCCCGGTTTTAAGAGACCGTAGTAGACAGCGAAGTTCGCCTGCGAGCCGGAATGCGGCTGTACATTCACATGTTCCGCACCGAAGAGCTCCTTCGCACGATCGATCGCCAGCTGTTCGACAACATCGACATATTCACAGCCGCCGTAATATCTCTTGCCCGGGTAGCCTTCTGCATATTTGTTTGTGAGGACGCTGCCCTGTGCTTCCATGACAGCATAGCTGACGATATTTTCAGATGCGATCATTTCCAGCTTGTTTCTCTGACGGTTCAGCTCTTTCTGAATGGCTTCATAAACCGCTTTGTCTTCTTTTAAGTGTTTCATTGAAATGAACTCCCTTCATTTTTCAAAGTGAAATCGAATGGATCGATTCATACACCCCATGATGCAAAACTTTCACCAATAAGAAATGCGAAATGTGGGTGCGGCGCACCATTTCATCATGCGCTGTCAATACACCTCTCGTTCGCATCGCTCCCAGTCACTAGTCCCTAGTCACCAGTCACTCATTCCTGTCCTGCATACATTTGATTTATTGTATCATGAGGCACACACGAATGCATCTTTGAGTTTAAAATATGCATACTTGATATAGAAAAAGGGCTTAGCGTGTACCCTTCAGGATACACGGCCAAGCCCTTCCGTTGAGCAGGTATGCTATTCGTGAAATCACTCACAAGGATAGTATAGCACAAATCAGGAAGAAGTAAAGAGGAAATAGGGTTCAAGGTTAGCCCGTGGGCGGGACGCCCATGGATTGCGGATGAAAGCTTTGCTCGAATGAGAAATTAGAAATGAGAAATGGTGGTACGGCGCAAAATAATGAAGCGCCGCAGAATTTTGATGGCGCTTCACGTATCGTCATCGAAAGCGTAGCCGAGGGATCTTTCTTGCACTACGGTCAGTATCACATAGGCACTCGCAGGAAATGACGCCTTGGTGCTACGTATTTCTGCGTTCACACATCCTTCGTTTATCGGTCTGCAAGGAAGATTTCTCGCTCCGCTCGAAATGACGATACAGGAGTCTGATGTCTTCTAGTCCCCTAGTCTTTTAGTCACGAGTTACCAGTTACCAGTCACTCGAAGCTCCTAATCCCTAGCCACACATCCCTGCTTTTAAACCATAGGGAATATCCCCTTCCCGTATCGTCATTGAAAGGTAGCCGAGGGATCTTTCTTGCACTGCGGTCAGTATCACATAGACACTGGCAGGAAACCGACGCCTTGGTGCTACGTATTTCTGCGTTCACACATCCTTCGTTTATCGGTCTGCAAGAAAGATTTCTCGCTCCGCTCGAAATGACAATACGGGAGTCTGATGTCTTCTAGTCTTTTAGTCCCCTGGTCTTTTAGTCACGAGTTACCAGTCACTAGCCACCAGTCACTTGTCATTTTCCCTCACATAGTGCGCTCTCTCTCCGCCAATGAGCGGCGGGCGGGTGCGGGCCGCTGCCACAAGGGCCGCTCCGATATGGTTATTCGCCAGACGGACGGGGACAGCCACGCGCTTCAAGTGCATCCCGATCATCGTAAGCCCGATATCGAGTCCCCCGTCAGCCTTGATCTCCATCACGGCGACCGGATCCTTGAAATGATAGAAAGCATTCGTCGAGAAGGCACCGCCGGCATGCAGCCAAGGGACGACCATCACTTCCTCATAGCCGCGCTTCTCTGCTTCGCTGCGCTCCATGATGAGCGCCCGATTCAGATGCTCGCAGCACTGGAAGGCCAGAGCGAGTCCCTCCTTCTCTGCAGCTTCCATCAGAGCCGTCACGACAGCCGTGCCGACTTCATAGGAGCTGTCCTTGCCGATGTGTCCGCCGCGGATCTCGCTCGACGAACCACCGATGACGATGAGGCTCCCTTTTCTGAAATGAGAAATTTCGCAAAGCTCGCGGAAAGCTTTTACGGCCTGTTCCTGTAAGTCTTCAAACATTATTGCACCTCTTCGATCGCAGCGATCTTTGCAATTCTTCTGGCATGGCGGCCACCTTCGAACGGAGTCTTTAAAAATTCGTCCATGATGAATTCCGCAAGCCCCGGTCCGACGACACGCGCGCCAAGCGTCATGACATTCGCATCATTGTGCGCACGGGTGAAATGTGCGGAGAAGGTATCGCCACAGAGCGCCGCACGGATGCCCTTCATCTTGTTCGCAGCGATGCACATGCCGATGCCTGTCCCGCAGACGAGGATCGCATACGTCGCCTCACCCTGCTGCACCAGCTTGCAAGCCTTCTCTGCAAAATCCGGATAATCACAGGACTCTTCCGAGTATGTCCCGCAATCTATGTATTCGATCTTCTCTTCGTCCAAATGCTTCATAAGAGAAGCCTTGAGTGCAAACCCACCGTGATCACTCGCCATAGCAACTTTCATAATCTTCGCCCTCCTTGGAAAATAGGAATACTGTACCATTTCAGTATACAACAGCGGCACATAAAAAGGAACAGCTCGGCAATGGGCGAGTTGTTCCTTTCGCATAACATATTCTATTTCTATGCGCCCAACGGATATGGTGCGGTACATATAGGTAAAAAGAGGCGCCGGATTTCTATGATGCCGATGGAAAAAGTCCGTCAATTCACAAAACCAAGAACTCCTTTGAACCCGTCCGCTCCTACCTCTTCTCCACCACGATATGATACCCGGACGCCTTGGTGAGGCGGTTCATGATCGCGAGTCCGAGACCCGCGGTATCTGTGCCTTCGCCGATGATGGCATCGACGGGGTGGCGATTGAAATAAAGGAGGCCGGAGAAGAGGTTGTGCGCGAAGCTCTCTTTATCCTCCCGATGTCCCCAGACGAAAACAGGAAGTCCCTTGGGGAGAAGAGCAGCCGTTTCTTCGCTGACGAAGAATCCATACTTCTTATCCGTCTTTTCCGCAAAGGAGAAGATTTCCTCTGCCACCTTCCCCGCCTCTCCCGTATACACGGTGAGCGGCGCAGAAGGCGCATAGTGGCGATACTTCATGCCGGGTGCCTTCGGATGTGCGCCGTCTTTGGCGAGTGCGCTGTCTACCGTCGTCGGTGCGATGACAGAGAGCGCTTCCTTCGTCGTGCCGCCGGGACGGTAGATGACGATCTTGTCCCCTTCGATGCCCACCACGGTGGACTCTAGGCCGATCTGACAGGGGCCGCCGTCGATGACGGCGGCAATGCGTCCATTCATATCATGCAGCACATCGTCCGCGGTCGTCGGGCTCGGACGTGTGGAAATATTCGCACTCGGACCTGCTATAGGGACGCCGGCTGCACGGATGAGGGCGCGTGTCGCCTCACTCCTTGGACAGCGGATGGCGATGGTGGAGAGTCCCCCGGATGTTTCCATCGGGATGCAGTCCTTCTTCGGGAAAACAATGGTCAAAGGCCCCGGCCAGAAGGTATCCATCAGCCGCCTTGCGAGCGGGCTGACCTCGGCTGCGTACTTCTCCACTTCGGAGGGATCCGCCACATGGACGATGAGCGGATTATCCGAGGGGCGGCCCTTCGCAACGTAGATCTTTTTCGCCGCACCCGCATCGAGCGCATTTCCTCCAAGACCATAGACCGTCTCCGTCGGAAAAGCCACAAGACCGCCCTCACGAATGATGCGGCCGAGCGCCTTTACTTTATCCTTATAATATAGGTCATTGACTTCTACTTTTTCAGTCATGCTGCTTCTTCTTTCTGCAATAGATCGCGCGCTCGATATCACCGTAGTCTTTGATGACTTCGAAATCCTCAAACGCGCCCGTTTCCTTCAAAAGCGAAAGAATCTCTTCCCACTGGTGGATGCCGAATTCCACGGCAAGGAAACCGCCCTCCTTCAGATGTGCGGCTGCCTTCTCAGCGAGGCGGCGGTAGAAAACGAGACCATCCTCTCCCCCATCGAGCGCAAGCATCGGCTCATGCTTCACTTCCTCCTGAAGATGGGCGATATCTTCGCGAGGAATGTAGGGAGGATTTGAAAGGATGCCATCATAGAGCACCCCCTCAGGCAGCGCATCGATATAGTCCCCGAGTGTCCACGCCGCGCGCTCCTCCATCGCAAGCTCTTTCCCATTTTCTTTGGCGACAGCGAGGGCTTTTTCAGAAATATCGATGCCGATCCCCTTCGCTTCCTTGCAGTAATACAGGAAAGAGAGGAGGATCGCCCCGCTCCCTGTCCCGAGGTCCGCGACCTCGATCGCGCCGTCATTTCTATGGTATTGGATGACCTTTTCCAGCCATGTCTCCGTGTCCGGGCGAGGAATCAGGACATCCTCATTCACATGAAATGTGAGCCCCATGAATTCTTTCTCGCCAATGATAGCCGCCGTGGAAATTCCCTTCACACGCTTTTGTATGAAGGACTTGAAAAGTGCGAGCTCCTCCGGATTCACGATTTCTTCGAAATCCGTATAGAGGAAGATCCGCTGCTTGTGAAGAACCTTCGCAAGCAAGAGCTCTGCATCCAGACGCGGCGACTCGATCTCGTGATTCTGGAAATACTGCGTCGTCCATGCGAGCAGGCGCTGGATCGTCCAGAGCGTATTAGCGGCCATTCGCTTCCCCTTCTTTCATGCGGCGCGCCAGATCCTCTTCCATCAGCCGGTCAAGGATCGCGTCCATGTTCCCATTCATGAAATCATCGAGCTGGTAAATACTCATATTGATGCGATGATCTGTCACGCGGCCCTGCGGGAAATTGTACGTCCTGATACGCTCCGAACGGTCGCCGCTGCCGACCTGATTCTTGCGATCCGCCGCTTCCTTGCTCTGCGACTCCCGCATCGCCTGGTCATAGAGACGAGACTTCAGGATCTGCAGCGCCTTCTCTTTGTTCTGACGCTGGCTTCGTTCATTCTGACAAGTGACCACCATGCCCGTAGGAAGATGCGTCAGTCGGATCGCCGAAGACGTCTTATTGATGTGCTGACCGCCCGCGCCGGAAGAACGATATACATCGATACGCAGATCTTCGCGGCGCACCTCGATATCTACATCCTCCGCCTCCGGAAGGACAGCCACCGTGACCGCCGACGTATGCACACGCCCTTGGCTCTCCGTTTCAGGGATACGCTGCACGCGGTGTACGCCGCTCTCGAATTTCAGGATCGAGTACGCATTCTTCCCTTCGATGGTGCATGTGACTTCCTTGAACCCACCAAGATCCGTCTCATTCGCATCCGCGATCTCTGCCTTCCAGCCCTTGCGCTCTGCAAATTTCAAGTACATTTTGAGAAGATCCGATGCAAAGAGCGCCGCCTCCTCGCCGCCCGTACCTGCGCGGATTTCCAGGATGACATTCTTCCCGTCATTCGGATCCTTCGGGATCAGCATCTTATGGATTTCCAGATCCAGCGCATCCCGCTTCTCTTCATTTTCCTTCAGCTCTTCCTTCGCCAGCTCATGGAGATCGGCCTGCGACTTATCGTCCAGAAGTTCCAGTGCATCCTGGATCCCCTTGAGCGCCTCCTTATATTCTCTATACTTGAAAACGATCTCTCCCAGCTCCGCATGCTCCTTCGAGAGCTCTCTCCAGCGGTTCTGATCGGCGATCACCGAAGGATCGCTCAGCTGATCTTCCAGCGCCATATATCTGGCTTCCATACCATCTAATTTGCTGATCTGCATTATGCTTTACTCCTGTTATAAATTTGGTCGTTTGTAGTTTGAACATAGGGATGAGTGGCTAGGGATTAGGTGTGACTAGTGACTGGTGACTGAAATCGCGGCGTCGTCATTCTGAGCGGAGTGAAATGCCGTATGTTTGCTCATGCGTAATCAGAACAGTGGGAACTGAGTCGAAGAATCTCGAGCCACGCGGAACCCAGCCCTGAACCCATCAACCTGAACCCTGAACCATAGCCAAAATTTCAAACGGATACTTGAAATATCCATTTCCCCCACATACACATCTTTCCTAGTATATCAAAAAAAGGCAATAAAAAACAGGGCTTGCGCCCTGTTCCTTATTCTGCGGATTTGCCGTAACGTTTGTTGAACTTTTCGATACGGCCACGAGCCTTACCGAAACGCTGCTGTCCTGTATAGAATGGATGGGATTTGCTGCTGATATCAATATTGATCAGCGGGTATTCATTGCCATCTTCCCATTTTACAGTCTGGTTGGAAGTTGCTGTAGAACGGGTCAGGAAAGAGTAGTCAGCACCGATGTCGCGGAAAACGACTGGATGATAATCCGGATGAAGTCCCTTCTTCAATTGTTGCACCTCATTTCAACTACATAGATAATTCTTTGCTATTATAACAAACGGGATAGCAGAATGCAAGGGACAAATAGAGAAAGTTTAGAGGAAAGGGGAACGGGTTCAGGGTTTAAGGTTCAGGGGTGTGGTGGCGGCTTCGCCGCAGTATAAAAGGGGCGGTGCCTGAAAGGACGTGGGGATAGCCATTCTTTCGTATCGTCATCCCGAGCGCAGCCCTCGATCTCTACGGCCCTGCGGGAATCTGCGTGTATGCGCCAAGGGAAAACGATGTCTTGGTATTGTCTCACATCAGGCAATGAGCGTTCTGCCATAGAGATTTCTCGGCTACGCTCGAAATGACAACAGCACGAAGCGCTATTAAAACTCCGCGGCGCTTCATTATTTTTTGCGCCGCACCACCCCCATTGAACCTTTTGAACCCATCGAACCCGTTGAACCACTTGAACCTGTTATCCCCCGCTATCCAGGCCATGAACCAATCAACCATATTTCCTGTATTTATGCTATAATATGTCCACACTCTATATTATAAGAAAGAAGGTCTATTATGCAGAGACTTGTATCCTACAACTACAAAGGCGAACGCCAGTGGGGCGTCCTGTCCGCCGACGGCACTTCCATCTACCCCGCCATCGATCTTGAAGAAACCTACTTCATCCCCCTCGCTGAGACGCTGGGCGATTTCATCGAAAGCGGCGAAGAAGGCCTCCTGAACCTAGCACACGCGCTCGAAATGAACGGAAAAGACAAAGCCGTCACTCCGATCGCACTCGCAGACGTCCGTCTCGAAGCCCCCTTCTACCCCAGAAGGAACGTCCTCTGCGTGGGCAAGAACTATCAGGCACACGTCAAGGAATTTGACCAGAACGCCAATGCCAAGAACCCGGAAGATCCGATCTTCTTCACCAAAGCCACCACCTCCATCATCGGGCCAGACGAGGAAATCGACAGCCATCCCGCAGTCACCCAGGAAGTCGACTACGAAGGCGAGCTCGGCGTCATCATCGGCAAACGAGGCACGAACATCGCAGAAGAAGATGCGATGAAATACGTCTATGGCTATACCATCATCAATGACGTCACCGCCAGAGACCTGCAGAAAAAGCACCTCCAGTGGTTCCGCGGCAAGAGCCTCGATACCTTCTGCCCGATGGGCCCGACCGTCATGGTCGGTGACTGGCCGCTCCCCTTCACCATCTACACGAAAGTCAATGGCAGCCTGCGCCAGGAAGGCACCACCACCGACCTCATCTTCTCCATTCCGAAACTCATCGCGACCCTCTCCGACGGCATGACTCTCCTCCCGGGCGACGTCATCGCGACCGGCACCCCGCAGGGCGTAGGCATGGGCTTCAACCCGCCGAAATTCCTCAAAAAAGGCGATGTGGTAGAGATCAACATCGACCCCATCGGGACACTGAGAAATCCGGTGAAATAATATTTCATCAAACGCAAAAGCACGACAATCCAGCAAAGATTGTCGCGCTTTTCTATTGAGGTCAACGAGATAGCGTATCGCCATTTCTCATTTCTAAGGGGCTGTGAAATAATAGCTCCATGAAAACAAAAAAGGACTTTCGATTTTTGCGAATCAAAAGTCCTTTTTTGTGTTAGAATTTAACTGCAATGAAAAACCTAACTGTGTATTATAGTACTCCCAAACAGGGAATTTTACCAGCATTTTTTTCTGGTAAGTGTCAAGTTTTCCTCGGTAATTCATTTGACTGTCGATAATTACTATCT
>ENA-UOJS01000261-UOJS01000261.1-human-gut-metagenome-genome-assembly--contig:-C74-NODE-261-length-59616-cov-7.247041_pt1 | contig 59616 bp, 52 predicted proteins | sample MGYA00242355_ERZ723902 | MGnify/ENA metagenome assembly ERZ723902
CCGGAGCGGCCGAGCGGAGTGGTGCTTGTTTTGCTGTAACCGGCGCGAAGCTGCTCAACGGTGATACCGCGTGTGTAAGAAAGGGCTTCTTCGTATGACTGCGTGCGCAGACCGGTCGCCTCAAGAATGCCGGGGGCAACGCCGACCACTCTTATATGGTGCTTGCCGAGTTCCTTTGCCCAAGAACGGGTGAGGCCGTTTACGGCAGCTTTGGATGCGGCATAGACGCTTTGTCCCTCGGAGCCTTCAAGTCCGCATTCGGACGACATGTTTATTATGACACCGGACTGTTTTTTTACCATCACGCGAGCGGCTGCCTGCGAGCAGAAGAACAGTCCCTTGACGTTTACATTCATGACCTTGTCCCATATCTGTTCGGAAAGCTCCTGCACGCCTGCGGGGTCTACAAGCAGGCGGGGGATGTTGATCCCGGCGTTGTTTACAAGTATGTCGATAGTGCCGAATTCGGATACTACCGTATTGACCATTGCGTTTACGCTTTCGAGATTCGTAACATCGCAACGCACGTATATGTATTTGCCGCCGTTGCTGCCGGCGTCGATCTTCGGAGGCTCGGGATTGATGTCGCAGACTGCAACATATGCTCCGTCATTGAGAAATTCATGCACGCATGCAAGACCGATACCGGAGGCGCCGCCTGTTACGATAACAGATTTGCCCTTAAGTCCAAGCCAAGTATTGTCCATTGTTTTTTACCAGACCTTTCTTTTCTGTATTTATTGATCGTTTTTTATAAATTTTGCGGTGGGCTTTTTCAGCATTCTGAAAAAGCAGGCGCAGAACAGCAGGATGAAAATATAAATCAGCACACCGCACACGATATCCGAAAAATAACCGGCTACCATTTGCAGTATCTCGGAGGTGCTTTCCGGCGCGCCGAGGCTGAGATCGTATATGATTCGGCTCAAAACGCGCAAAGTTCCAAAGACTACGGCAATCAGCAAAGCGCTCATCTGCACGGGATGGCTTTTTTTGATCGCAAGGTGGTAAGGATACACCTCATCCGTCCAGTTGAATTCCGGATTTCCGAGTCGCCTTGAAGCTGTGCGGAGGAGCGAAAAGCGTTTTACCGCCTCTTGGCACAGATAAGCGGAAATAAAAACGCAAACATAAAGCTCGACCACCTCAAGAGCAGCATAAAGCAATGCGACCGTTATACCGGAGGAAAAATCCGTACCGTCTGTTATTGACTGAACCGCTTGATTGAGCGCGCGATAAGTAACGATAGCCCCGACAGATATCAAGCGTACAGCTCGTCTGTTGGACTTTTCCGAAAAAAACAGGAACGAGAGGATTATCGCGGCGTACTGCGCCGATGCGAAAATAACGTCGAGCAGGCTTATCGTATATCCGAGTATATCGGGGATCGGGGAACCGGAATAAAGAATATCGCTTGACGTCTGAACGTACACTGGCGAAATAAAACAAGACGATATTATTGCCGCTATCAGCGGAACGGCTGTTGCGAAAAGGCACAGCCGTTTCAGCATTGAGCGGGAAAGGATCTTATCTTCAAGCATATCAGTTTACAGCGTATTTGAGTTCGTAGTCCTGCAGCTGGTACGGCGATACAGGCACACCCGCCGCAGTCACCATAACATGCAGACGATGTATGTTGATAAAGCCGGTCTTGCCGACCTTGCCGAGCGTCTGACCCTTGTTTACGGTGTCGCCAACAGCGACCGAGACCTCGCTGAGATGAGCGTACCAGCTCTTAAGACCCCAACCGTGGTCAACAACAACAAAGTTGCCGAGAACATCGCACGCTCCGACATAAACCACCTTGCCACTGTTCATGGCAGGTGCTTCCGCGCCGAGAGCAAACATGTAGTCAACACCATCGTGCTGGAAGTCATCGCCGTACTTCATGAGCATTATTTTGCCGAAGCCGACTGCAATTCCGATGTTGCTGTCCTCGTAATTTACAAACTTTCCGCTGAAGTATTTGGTATCTTCGTTTTGGGAGCATATCTGCTTTACAAGGTCGCGATATTCGGCAATATCCGATGCGGAATAGCTTGTGTCGACAAGTGACTTGGGAACGTCGTAGTAAGCATAGCTCTTGTCGAATTTCTTGGAGGTGACGGTCAGCTCAAGCGTCTGGGTGGAAAGACCGTAGGATACAGTAAATTTGTATATTCCGGTATCAAGTCCCGCGCCGATCGGAACGAGCGCGCGTACATAATCGCCATCCTTGAAAAATACGGGAGTGCAATTTATCGCCGGCTCGCTGGTGAACATGATCTTTGATACATCCTCAACATTCAGACCGCTGAGCACGACAAGTGTACCGGGCTCTATTTTGCTTTCGCCAAGCGAGAACACGGCGGGAGCCGTGACCTTCACATAAAAGTTATATGTAGCATCGCCGTAATATTCGCAGCCTTCGGTCTGCGCCCATTTTGCGCTTATATCGAATGTAAGCGTGTCGTTTCGTTCAACGCGCAGTCCCGAGAGCGTGTCCGCGGTGCCTTCAAAGAGCAGATCGGTGCCGCTGTACACCTTTATCGTACACTCGGTGGGAGATATCGAAAATACCGGACTCAGATCATTGGTAAGATCGAATGTCTGTGCCGTTCCGGGCGTTGCGCTGTCTGTTACCTTGCGATATATACCGCCGACAAGATAGTTCCAGTTTATTGCGGTGGGAGATACCGTATTGCCGCCCGCAACAGTAAGGATGGGGGGCTTGGCGGAGCTGAAGAGATAGAGGGAATATTTCGTGTCAAAAAACTTCAGCGCATCGCTTTTTGCGATCTTGAATATCTTTCCCTCCGGGTCGGCAAAATAGCACTGATCCGCATCAGCCGAAAAATAATATTTGTAGCTTACGGTGTCGCCGCTTTCGCGTTTGAAGGTGCCGAGCAGGAAGGATTCGCCGCTGTATCCGGCGGGAAGGGAATCGACCGCTTCTCCGGCGCGGTTTATCTCGCCGAATGCCGCAAGCATTCCATCGGTGTCATTTTCTTTGGTAAATGTAGCTGTGGTGCCGTCAGGGATCTTCAGCACAAGCTCCGAATAATCCTTGGTCCGCGGTACCTTTTGATTGGCATAATAACTGCCTATCGCAAGATAGGTGGGGATGAAAAGCACCACCATTGCGAGTATCAGTATTACGAATTTTTTGAAGTCAATGTGTAATTTCATGTTTGATTCACGACCATGCCTTTCTCGTTCTGCGCTTAATTACGATCTTTTGTTCTAACTTAATTATACGACATATCTGCCGTCGGGTCAAGTGGGTCGGCTTTCAATTTTCGTTATCGGAAAACATTTTCAGCTGTTGATCGGTCTGCACGAGCGGATCGTTGCGCGGGACGTACGTTCTGCCAAGGTGGGCATAAGCGAGTCTTGTTGCGCATCTGCCGCGCGGAGTGCGTGCAATAAATCCGATCTGTATGAGATACGGCTCGTAAACATCCTCAAGCGTTACCGCTTCCTCGCCGACTGTTGCCGCAAGCGTTTCAAGTCCTACGGGACCGCCGCCGTAAAAGTCGATTATTGCTTCAAGCATCCGGCGGTCGATATTGTCGAGTCCCAGCTCGTCTATTTCAAGGCGCGCCAGGGCGTAAGAGGCGATGTCCGAGTTTATCTCACTCACACCCTTTACCTGCGCAAAGTCGCGTACACGCTTGAGCAGCCGGTTGGCTATACGCGGTGTCCCGCGCGAGCGGGTCGCTATTTCATGCGCGCCGTCTGCGTTGATGTTGTACCCGAGTATGCCGGCACTGCGGCAGACTATTGCGGTAAGCTCTTCTGCATTGTAAAGCTCAAGCCGCGATATTACGCCGAAACGGTCGCGCAGCGGAGTTGAAAGCTGTCCCGCACGTGTAGTTGCGCCGATAAGCGTGAACGGCGCGAGGTCTATACGAATACTGCGCGCCGCAGGACCTTTGCCGATGATAATATCAAGCGCAAAGTCCTCCATGGCGGGGTAAAGAATTTCCTCGACTGTACGCGGCAGACGGTGTATTTCGTCAATGAAAAGAACATCGCCCTTTTGAAGATTTGTCAGCAACGCCGCAAGGTCGCCCTGCTTTTCGATGGCGGGTCCAGATGTAACGCGGAAATTTACGCCCAACTCGGATGCAATGATCCCCGCAAGCGTTGTTTTGCCGAGACCGGGAGGACCGTAAAGGAGCACGTGGTCAAGTGCATCGCCGCGCATTTTTGCGGCTTCGATATAGACACTTAGGTTTTCCTTTGCCTTTTCCTGACCTATATAGTCGGAAAGGCGCCGAGGACGCAATGACGTGTCGAATTCCTCGTCTCCCGCGGTATATGAAGCGGTCACTATCCGGTTTTCAAGATCCAATTCGTCGTCTGTCATGTGACCTCCCATCATTTCATGAGTTTTTTCAATGCTTCACGGATAACATCTTCAAGCTCCGTGTTTTCAATATCTATGCCTCGCAGTGCATCGAGCGCTACCGCACGGTTGAATCCGAGCACGGTAAGGGCATCAAGCGCTTCTGCCGATCTGCCGCCGGCGTCCGATGCTGTTGCCGTGCTTTCGGCGGCATTATCGCTGTCCGCAGCCGAAGCCTCGGCTTTGAGCTTGTCTTTTAGCTCAAGTATTATGCGTGCGGCAGTTTTGGGACCAATGCCGGGAGCTTTTGAGATCTGCTTTTTGTCTTCTGTGCAGACGGAGAGCGCCAGTTTTTCCGGAGACATCTGAGACAGAATAGCCATTGCGGCTTTGGGACCGACGCCGGATACCGATATCAGGAGCCTGAAAATATTCAGCTCCTCAAGCGTTGCAAAGCCGTAAAGCTCGATACCGTCCTCGCGCACGGAAAGATGCGAATACAGCTTCACCTTCGGCGCTTCATTGCCGGTTACATGGGGAAGTGCGGAATATGTTGTTCCGCTTATCGTCAGCTTGTAACCCACACCGCAGGCGTCCACAACGGCAAAGCCCGGATCGAGAAGAGCCAATTCACCTTTGATAAAATAAAACATCAGTTATCACTCTCCGTACTGTCGGACTTGCTATCCGTCGCGTCCGTAGTCTCATTTTCGGGATCGGGGGTATCTTCTTCGGTTTCGCTTCCGTCTGTAAGATACACAGGCTCCTCGGCGGGAGCATCTCCATCCGGAACATCATCGGTGCTATCCTCGCAAATTTCATCCTCGTCGCATTCTTCCCAGTCTCCTTCAATGAGATCACACTCGGCGGTATCATTGTTGCTGTCGGCGCAAATGCGCGCAAGGATCGCCTTGAGCTGTTTTTCAAATATCATTATGAACACAAACAGGAGGATCGAAAGTATGGTCACCGCAAGTCCGAGCGTAAATGCCTTGGGACGGTATTTCATTACGACAGTGTGTTCTCCCGCGTTGTCGATCGTGAATGCCACAACACCTTCAAGCACCTCGGTGGTATCGACGCGTTTGCCGTCGACCGTGACCTGCCAACCGGCGTCATATGCGATCGTGGTCATGATGAGCTGAGAATCTTTCGCGGTTGTTATCGTTCCGGGGAGATAGGAATCGGTCCATTTTTCGCCGACTGTAAGCTGTGTCTCGGCAATGCGTGAGATGGAATCTTCGAAGACGTCCATATCGAGATAATAGAACGGTTCGATCTTTTGCTTCACATACAGCACATCAGCCTTGAGCGTCATTGAGAGGCTTACCGTTTCGCCGGCAGAGAAGACGCCGAGCGATACTATACGGTCGCTTTCGCCGCCGTAGAAGGTGTCGGAATCCTCGACCTTCTGACCGTTGACACGGATCTTGACCTCGCGCGGATAGTCGGAAGGGAGGTAGAAGAATATCTCACCGTCCTTTTCGGCGGTCACGGTATAGGATACGATGCAGTCGGACGAGCTGTTTGTGGGCGAATATTTGTAGTGTCCCGCGATAGTTGAAACATCGCAGTTCGTTGTGGTGATATTTTCGTTGGTGAGCTTGAGGGATTTGAATATTTCCGGAACCTTGTCATCACCGAGGATCGCGCCGTAAAGACTGTTGAGTCGTATGAACGGGTTGTCGCCGCGCGAAAGATCGAAATCATAGATATCATCGGATACTCCGTAGGCGATCGAAAGGGCATAGGGATTGCGGTAGTAGGCGTATTCACGCGAATTATATGTCGTGACCGAACCGCCGGCATTTTCGTAGTACAGCGTCTGCGAATTTTTCTCGTTGGCAAGTACGTATTTGATGCCGAGCAGCGAATCGTTGACCGGGTTGCCGCCGAGATACTTGGACCAGTGCGACTTGGAAGCATATCCGAGGCGGTTCAGAAACGTTATGGTGGATTTATTGAGCGTTGACGTGGAGTTTGTCAGGCCGCGGATACGAAGCGCCATATTGTCGCAGTATTTGCGGTGTGCATTCTTCTCAAAGCGATAGAATGTCGGGTCCTCCTCCAGAAGCTCATCGGTCACCGGGCGTATCGCGCTGATAAAATCGGTATATGAGGAATAAGAGGAATAAATAACATCGTCTCCGAACTCAACACAGCAGCATATGCCGTTGCAGAAAACCTCAAGGCAGACGAAAATACAAAGCACGAGCGATATATTCTGCCTTGCTTTGGACTTTATCGCCATGCAGAGTATTATCATGAAGGCGATAAAGCATATGGCGGAAAACCATACGGTCTCGATCTCCTTCAGCTTCTGATCGAATTCGATCGTACCTTCGATGCGTTCCACATAAGAGTGAAATTCAAATTTTTGTGCCACGCAGATAAAGAGCAACCAAAGAGAGCCTGTGGTTATTATCGTACCCGCAGACGCTTTGCGTATCTCACCGTATCCGCGATATGCAAGGACGATGAGGAAGAAGCAGAGCATGAAGCTGTAACGGTAATTGAGCCAGTTGGGTTTTTGGAATCCGTGCCAGATAAGGTCAAAGGTGCTTATGAAGAAGCTGAGCACGAAGAACATGATAAATGCTCCGGACAGCGCCTTTTCACGGGAGGAAAACTTTTTGGAGAGAAAATATACCGGAAGAAGCAGGAGGGTTATCACGCCGCAGTAAACAAACGGCAGTCCTTCGGGACGCACGGTGTCATAGGAGCCGGGGAGGAACTTCGTGAGAAAGTCCATAAACTCAAATCTCAGCGACGGCATGAAGTTCGGTGTGGAGAAGGTATTCTTGCCGAACTGGAGAGAGTAGTACGCGGTCGCGACTACGACCATCGATATTCCTATGCCGAGTGCCGAGGCGCCCGCAATGCGCAAAAATGAACGGCGGAAGTGGTGCGGTTCATGATTGGGGTTGTTGCGCCAGCCCTCGTTGCGGGAAAAGTAGTAGTAGAAGAAGTATGCGGCAACATAAATGCAGACCATGTAGCCGATGTAAAAGTTGCTCATCATGGTCAGGGCAAGGAGAATGACGAAACGGCGGTACTTGTAATTCTTTATGAGATCCTCGATCGACAGCGTTATGAGCGGAAGCCACATCATAGCATCGATCCACATTGAGTTGTGCTGGTGGATCACGGCATATGTCGTGAGAGAATAAAGGATCGAAAAGGTGACTATCGTCAGCTTGTCTGTTTTTTTGCTCGTCTTGTGAAGATAATATCCGAAGTTGAAGCCGGTGATACCGGTTTTGAGCAGAAAGATGAAAAGGAGAGCGTCAAGTATCCGCGACTGCGGGAAAAGTGCGATGATATAGGAGAAGGGGCTTGCGACATAATAGGCGTATATGCCCATAAATTCGCCGCCCAAGGCACGGCAGAAGGAATATATCATCGACATTTGCCCGTATACGGCATTGCGCAGCGCCTCGTAAAAGTAAACATACTGACCGTTGAGGTCGAGGACGAGCACCGAGCCGTTGCCGAAAGGGTGTATCTCCATGGCGAGATATATGATATAGTTCAGCACAACGGGGATAAGAAACGCGTATATGAGATATGACGTCGGGCGCTGCTTTATTTTCCGTATCAGCTCCCCGAGCTTTCCTCCGCGTGATCTCACCGCGGTGTCCTTGCCCGCATTGTTTTCCGGATTGATCTCCGGGTTGAATTCATTCATCGGCTTTTTTTCCATCCTTTCGGCTGTTATCGGAACCGTTTTCGTTTTTGTTTCCGTCTGTTCCGTCATCCGCTGCACAGATGACCCGTCTGACCGCGCGGTCGAGCTTTTCGCGCCCGATAGTCATGTCTCTGCCGCAGCCGAGGCACACAATCCTTACCTCACTGCCGGTGCGCAGCACGGTGAAACGCGCACACCCGCAAGGGTGCGCTTTTTTCAGTTCAAGTGTGTCGCCTTGCGAAAAGCGGACTATGCGTTGCATGCTCCCTCCGGGCGCCCGCCGCATTGCCGTTTTCGGCAAATCGGCGGTCTGTATATTAAATCACTCTATTATATCATATTTTTTACGCTATGTAAAGAAATATCTTCCTCAATACTTCGATTTTACTTTTAGGAAGCACAAAATTTATATTTTGCCCGCCGTTTTATTTGACTTTAACGGAATATAGTGCTATAATCTATAATGGTATTTTGTTGAATGATATTATTGACGGAGACGTGAGTACATATGAAGATTCTTGGTATAGATCCCGGACTTGCGACGATAGGATGGGGCGTTGTTGAATCCGATGCTTACCGTCCGCGCGCTCTGGCGTACGGTTCGATAATCACTCCGCCGGGGATCCCGACCGAAAGGCGGCTTTCCATGATATATTCAGACCTTGCGGCGATCATCAAAGAGCACTCTCCCGATGAGATGGCGGTGGAGGAGCTTTTCTGGAATACCAACCAGACAACGGGTATACGTGTTGCGGAGGCGCGCGGCGTCATACTGCTTTGCGGCGAACGCAACGGTCTTAAAATATCCGAATACACACCTCTGCAGGTAAAGCAGGCGGTGGTGGGATACGGCAGAGCCGAAAAAAAACAGGTCATAACGATGGTGACGATGCTATTGAATCTGCCATCGCCGCCCAAGCCCGACGATACAGCCGATGCGCTGGCGATAGCGGTGTGTCATTCGTTCACCGGTGCATCGCGCATAGCGCAGTACTACAACAACAGGTAAAGGACAGGATCATGTGGACAGCTGAAAACTGGAAAGAATACGAGCTTCTCGACGCCTCCGACGGCGAACGACTCGAACGCTGGGGAAAGTACATTCTCGTGCGCCCGGACCCGCAGGTGATATGGCACGGCGAGCGCAAGGTGTCCGGTTGGCGCAATGCCGACGGCGTATACAGACGCTCGAAAAGCGGCGGAGGAGGGTGGACTGTAAACCGGCTCCCCGATGAGTGGAATATAAATTATGGTGAATTGCGCTTTGTGCTGAAGCCGATGGGCTTCAAGCATACGGGACTTTTCCCCGAGCAGGCGGCAAACTGGGATTGGTTTTCCGATCTGATAAGCCGCAGGACCGCCGCGGGCGGCAAGGCAAAGGTGCTGAATCTTTTTGCCTATACAGGCGGCGCGACCGTTGCGGCGGCACACGCCGGGGCATCGGTGTGTCATGTTGATGCATCAAAGGGAATGGTAGCTCAGGCAAAACAGAATGCCGCGCTTTCCGGGCTCGGCGATGCGCCGATAAGATATATAGTCGATGACTGCCAGAAATTCGTTGAGCGCGAGATACGCCGGGGCAACAGATATGACGGCATCATAATGGACCCGCCCTCATACGGCAGAGGACCCACGGGCGAGGTGTGGAAGATAGAAGATTCCGTGGATGGACTCGTGCGTCTTGCGGCGTCGCTTTTGTCTGAAAAACCGCTCTTCTTCCTCATAAACTCATATACGACAGGACTTTCTCCGCTTACGATGAAGTATATTCTCGACCGTTACGTTACCGATAAATGCGGAGGTGTATCCGAGGCGTCAGAGCTGGCGCTGCCGGTAAGAAGCACAGGCGGACTTCTTCCCGCCGGTGCGAGCGCCCGCTGGTGCGCCGAATAAATGAAAGCGAACTGATTCGAAATGGCTGAAAAGGCAGAAATGAAAATTACCGGAGGCGGTAAAGACAATATAATAGAGGCGCGCGGTCTTTCTTTTATGTACGATCCCGAAGCGCGCCATCCGGACTTTGCGCTGAAGGATCTCAGTGTGGATATAAGGCGCGGCGAATATGTCGCGGTAGTCGGTAGGAACGGCTCGGGAAAATCGACTTTTGCCAAGCTCCTTAATATGATACTTGAACCGACTGCCGGGAAACTGGTCATCGACGGCGTTGATATTACGGACGAACTCACCGACGAGCAGCAGATAGAGCTGCGCCGCCGGGTCGGGATGGTGTTTCAGAATCCCGACAATCAGCTTGTCGCGACTGTTGTCGAAGAGGATGTGGCGTTCGGACCGGAAAACCTCGGTATCCCTTCGCAGGAGATAAGGCAGCGCGTTGACGCGGCGCTGGCAGCCGTGGGAATGAGCGAATATGCCAGACATGAGCCGCACAGACTTTCGGGCGGACAGAAGCAGCGCGTTGCCATAGCGGGCATCATTGCGATGATGCCGGAATGCATGATCTTTGACGAGTCCACCGCGATGCTCGATCCATCCGGAAGAGCGGAGGTCGTAGGACTTATGGAAAAGCTCAACCGCGAGCGCGGTATAACCGTCATAAATATAACCCATCTGATGAGCGAGGCTGCGCGTGCGGATCGTATACTCGTTATAAACCGCGGCGAGCTTATAGGCGAGGGAACACCTCGCGAAATATTTGCAGATGCCGCCCTGGTAGCACGTGCGGGGCTTGAGCTTCCGCAGTCGTCGCTGTTGCTCCATGCGCTCAAAAATGCCGGAGCCGATATTGCCGTTGACGGCATAACTCCGGGTGAATGCGCCGAAAGGATAATTGTATCCGTTGAAAAACAAAAACGGATATGATCTTTGGAATTTGTAATGACATCAAAAATCGAACTTGAAAATGTAACATACATTTACGGCAAGGACACTCCGTTTGAGGTCCGTGCGCTTGACTCGGTGAATCTCAGCATATACGCCGGGATGATAACCGGGATAATCGGGCACACCGGCTCCGGAAAATCAACTCTGGTACGGCTTTTTAACGGACTTGAAAAGCCGGAGAGCGGAAGAGTCCTGCTTGACGGTACGGACATATGGGAGAAGCCGCGCGAGATAGGCAAGGTGCGTTTTCGCGTGGGGCTTGTTATGCAGTACCCGGAATATCAGCTGTTTGAGGAGACCGTGGCGGCGGATATCGCATTCGGACCGCGCAACATGGGTCTTGACGGGGATGAAATATCCCGCCGCGTCAAGGAATATGCCGCGCTTGCGGGCGTGAGCGAAGCCGAGCTGGCAAAATCCCCGTTCGATCTTTCCGGCGGTCAGAAGCGCCGCGCGGCGATAGCCGGCGTTATGGCGATGGAGCCTGAGGTCCTCGTGCTCGACGAGCCTGCGGCGGGAATCGATCCCGAAGGCAAACGAATGATCCTCGGTGCGGTGCGTGAGTATGCCGAACGGCGCGGCGCGACTGTGATAATCGTGTCGCACAGCATGGAGGATATGGCGGAGCTTTGCGACCGTGTGGTCGTTGTTGCCAACGGTAAGATACTTTGCAACGGTACGCGCGACGAGGTCTTCGGCGCATCGGAACTGCTTATTGATGCCGGACTTGACATTCCGGAGCTGACGCGCGTGTCGCTCATGCTTGCCGAGCGTGGATATAAGACCGAGAAGACCGTATATACGCTGGCTGATGCAACCACGGAAATTCTTAAACTATACGACCGGAGACAGACGCAATGAAGAATATCGCTCTCGGGCAGTATTATCCGTCCGGCTCGGTGATACACCGTCTTGACGGGCGGATCAAAATAATACTGTCGCTTGCTTATATAATCTGCACCTTCCTTTGCCGCAGTGCCGCCTCGTTTGTTTTTCTTTTTGTCGGCACGCTGTGTCTTACGGCGATCGCGAAGATACCCTTCCGCATCATCATGCGCTCGGTGCGCGGCATCATTTTCATACTGATCTTCACTTTTGCGATAAATATGTTTTTCACGAAGGGCGAAGGGGAGCCGCTGTTTGAATGGCGCTTTATCGTTCTTTACCGCGAGGGCATCTGGACTGCAGGCTTTACCGCTCTCCGTATACTTGCGCTTATAATCGGAAGCAGTATTTTCATGTCATATACGACAACGCCGATAGAGCTTACGGACTCTCTTGAGAGTCTGCTCTCGCCGCTTAAAAAGATACATCTGCCCGTGCATGAGTTTTCGATGATGATGTCAATCGCGCTCAGATTCATTCCCACTCTTGCCGAGGAAACAGACCGTATAATGTCCGCGCAGAAGGCTCGTGGCGCCGATTTTACCAACGGAAGTCTTATAAAGCGCGTCAAGATGCTGATGCCTGTGCTTATCCCGCTGTTTGCTTCCGCGCTTCGCCGCGCGGACGAGTTGGCGACTGCAATGGAATGCCGATGCTATCACGGCGGCGACGGACGTACACGCATGAATATACCGCATATCCGCAAAGCCGATATTGCGGCGCTGATAGTGATGCTTGTGTTCTGCGCGGCACTGGTGCTTCTCAACAGCCTGAAATTCGGCTATGTAATGAAGTGATATGAAGCCGCTCATAAAAATCAGATATGACGGTACCGGTTTTTCCGGCTATCAGGTCCAGGCGGGACGCCGCACCGTACAGGGCGAGCTTTGCCGTGCCGCGCGTGAGCTTTTCGGGCATGAATGCAATGTTACGGGATGTAGCCGCACCGATGCGGGCGTACACGCCGAGTGCTTTTGCGCGGCGTTGAGCGACCGTGACAGAGCCGGGCTGATGACAAACATTCCCGCCGCAAGGATACCGGAAGCCATGAATGCCCATTTGCCGTCGGATATTTCGGTGTTCGACGCTACCTGTGTGGAGGATGATTTTCATCCGCGCTATTCGGTAAAACAGAAAACCTATATTTACAGGATCATAAATTTACCGCACAGAGATCCCTTTTACGAAAACCGCGCGTGGTTCATACCCGGTGTCGTATTTGATGACAACGCCGTGCGGGAAATGGACCTCGCGGCGGCTCAGCTTGTGGGGAAGCATGATTTTTCGTCATTCATGGCGGCGGGATCGAAGATCACCGACCCTGTGAGGACTGTCACGGAGGCACGCGTAACGCTTTGCAGCGATACTGTGCTTCTTGAAATATCCGCCGATGGATTTCTTTACAACATGGTCAGGATAATCGCGGGAACTCTTGTCGGAGTCGGACGCGGGAGGATCGCCGCGTGTGATATCCCCGAAATTATCGACGCGCATGACCGTTCGCGCGCGGGCGTTACCGCGCCTCCGCACGGTTTGTATCTGCATGATGTGAAGTATTAAATAAAAAGGAGGTTACCGGGATGAAATGGAGAACACGCTTCAGACGTCTTTCTGCGTCTGAAAAGCACGAGGTCATTGACGACATATTCGGCGGCGAGACTGCGTATAATAAATTTTACGATGCGGTCGCTGTTTTTTACCGTGTAGCCGAATTTGTTTTTCTTGCCGCGGCACTGCTGTTCGGCGTGATATACATCGCATCCAATGCGGATAATATCCGCTATTCACAGATAGAATATCTTGTCCAGAATTTCAGTTACATTCTTGAACAGAATACCGAAAAGCGCACGTATATGACATACGAACGCGACGGTGATATAAACACTGCCGTTTTGCACGGCGGGCTTGCGGTTTACGGTAATACCGGAATATCGGTCTATTCTGCGACCGGTGTAAAAACGGCACAGTTCAAACACGGAATGAAAGCCCCTGTGGCGGTAGGCTCGGACAGATATCTCCTTGTCTACGGTCACGGTGGTGAAAAATACAGGCTTTACAGTTCATTTTCGCAAATGCACGAGGGAAGCACCGAGCACGCGATCTATTCGGCGTGCATGAGCAAAAACGGAGCATATGCACTCGTGACCGGCAGCGATGACGGTTCTTCGCAGGTCCTTTTGTTCAACAACGGTTTTCGTCTCGTGAACAGATTTATAAAATATGCCAAGGTAGCGGCTGTTGCACTGAATGAAGAAGGCGACAGGATAGCCATTGTTACCGTTGAAGCGGGCGTGGACGGCGATTTTGTGTCCGAGGTCATGTTTTGTGCCGCCGGCAGTGAAACGGCGGAGCGCACGGTCACTGTATCCGGTATGCTGCCGCTTGACTGCGTGTTCAACGGGGACAGCTTTATATTGCTCGGCGACACCGGCGCTGTGTTTTTTGACGAAAACGGAAATGTCACTGCGGAAAGACGGTCTTCGGGTGGGTTCGACCTTGCCGCATTGTCGTCGGAATGCGTTCTTTTTGTGATCGATCCGGGCGGCGGGCGCAGTAATTATTCCGCGCTCATGCTTGACGGTAGCGGAAACGTTCTTTTTGACGGCGAGCTTGAAGGTACGCCTTACGCGGTGTCGGCGTCGTCCGGCAGTGGATTCATTCTCACTGGAATGGCGGTGGTTCGTATTTCTCCAGACGGAAAAACAAGCACCGAGGAAGCCTCCGGCGTAGTCTTCGGGGATAAGCTGAGAGCCGTGAGTGAGCGCGAGGTGTGGCTGTGCACAACATCGCACGCTGTTTCGCTTCGTTTTGAAGGATAAATGGATAAAATTATCAAAGCCACGGCACCTCACGGTGACCGGATGTGAGAAAGGAGCTTTTCATGAATTGGGTCGTTGACATTGTACTTGCATCGGTTTTTATTTTGACGGTCGTTGTTTGCGCGGCGCGCGGATTTGTAAAGTCGGTATGGTGGCTTTTGCGCGCTGTGCTTTCGCTCGGCGCATCGTTTTTGTTCGGTCATCGCTTCGGCACATGGCTTATGGAGCGGTTTATTCTCGGTAAATTCACAGATGTCGCACGTGCTTCTCTTGAAAGCATCGTGCATGAGAACAACGGCAGCTTTGATATTTCCGAGGCGTTTTCCTCAATGCCCGAGAGCTTCAGGTCGCTGCTTGCGCGTTTCGGCGCCGACGCCTCCACACTCCAGGGCGTATACGGTGGCTCGTCAAACGCTTCGGCGAGTGATATAAACGCACTTGCGTCCGATATTGCAACGCCGGTGGCTCGTGTCGTTTCGGAAGCTTTGGGATATGTAGCGGTGTTTTTGATCGTATTTATTGTTGTCACCGTGCTTGGCTGGGTCGTGCGGCTTATCGCCGAGCTGCCTGTGCTGCGCGGTGTAAATCACCTGCTTGGCGGAGTTTTTGGAGTCGCCTGCGGCTTCATTTACCTTTGGGTGATCTGCCTTGCCATATCCGCATTTGTTGAAAGCGGTATTGCCGAGACAGAGAGCCGCGCGCTTATGCAGTTGGCGCAGGAGTCATATTTGTTCAGATTTTTCTGCGGCTTTTCGCCGCTTGACTATATCAATATTTCCGCAATTGTCAGTCTGATAGAAAGCTGAGGCGGAGAAAGAAAGGATAATTCAGCAGATGGTTAAATGCTCAAGATGCAAAAAAAGACTTGCTGTGATATTTGTTACCAAGGTCGAGGGAGGAGAGAAAAAGACAGAGGGTTATTGCCTGCACTGCGCTAAGGATCTCGGACTTCCGATAAACGGCGTGCTCGGTCCGAATGCCGAAAAGCTCGGTCTTTCTCCCGATCAGCTTATCGAAATGGAAGACGAGATGAACAACGCCATGGGCAACCTTACCACCGACGGTGACGGAGATTCTCCCGCGGTCGGCGATGACGGCGGTGCTCCCTCGGTGGATTTCATGAAGCTGTTCGGGGACATGGACATTGGCGCCACCGATGATGCCGAGCCTGCAAATACACGCAGCAAAAAGCGTGAAAAGAAGGACGATGCTCAGAAAAAGCACGAATTTCTTGATAAATACTGCAAAAACCTCACCGAGCTTGCAAGACAAGGCAGGCTTGATAAGATCGTAGGTCGTAAAAACGAGCTGGCGCGCGTTATTCAGATACTCAGCCGCAGGCAAAAAAACAATCCCTGCCTGATAGGCGAACCCGGCGTCGGCAAAACGGCTATTGCCGAGGCATTGGCACAGCGCATAGCCGACGGCGATGTCCCGTACCGTCTCAAGGGGAAGGAGTTGTATCTTGTTGATATGACGGCGATCGTCTCCGGCACACAGTTCCGCGGTCAGTTCGAGCAGAGAATGCAGACTCTCCTGAACGAGACCCGCGCCGCCGGAAACGTTATCCTTGTGATAGACGAGGTACACAATCTTGTAGGCGTCGGTGATGCCGAAGGAAGTATGAATGCCGCCAACATAATGAAGCCGGCGCTTTCCCGCGGCGATATACAGGTCATCGGCGCAACGACGCTGAAGGAATACCGCAAGTATATAGAAAAGGATGCGGCGCTTGAACGCAGATTTCAGCCTGTTACCGTCAATGAGCCGTCTCTCGGCGAAGCTGTCGAGATGCTTCGCGGAATAAAGCATTACTATGAAGAATATCACGGAATAAAAATATCCGACCGCTTGCTTGAAGCGGCGGTAACTATGTCGGAGAGATATATAACCGAACGCTATCTGCCCGACAAGGCTATCGACCTGCTTGACGAGGCAGCCGCACGCCGGTCGCTTTCGAGCGGAGTGATAAATGAGACATATGAGCTGCGCGACAAGCTTCTCAAGCTCAAAAAAGAACGTGAGGATGCTGAGAACAATGCCGGCAAGGGCGATGAAAAGGAAACCGAAAAACAGTACGAAAAGATAGCGAAAATACGTTCGGAGGAGCTGGCGCTTTCGGATAAACTGCGTACGCTTGAGTCCGAATGCGAAAAGATAGAGCTATCCGCGGACGATCTTGCATCGGTCGTGGAGGTATGGACGGGAGTCCCGGCATCGACGATAAGCGAGAATGAATTCAAACGCATCGAAGGGCTTGAAGAAAGACTGCGCCAACGTGTTGTCGGACAGGATGAGGCGATAAACGCCGTATGCCGCGCAGTAAAGCGCTCGCGTGCCGGGATAAGCTACAAGCGCAAGCCTGTGTCGTTCATTTTTGCCGGACCGACCGGTGTCGGTAAGACAGAGCTTGTAAAGGTGCTTGCCGCCGATCTGTTCCACACGCCCGAAACTCTCATACGCATAGACATGTCCGAGTATATGGAGAAATACTCCGTTTCACGCCTTATCGGTTCGCCTCCCGGATATGTCGGCTATGATGAAGCCGGACAACTGACCGAAAAGATACGCCGCAGACCGTACTCCGTCATTCTTTTCGACGAGATAGAGAAAGCGCATCCCGATGTTCTGAACATACTTTTGCAGATACTTGACGACGGCAGGATCACAGACGGGCAGGGCAGAACGGTCAATTTTGAAAACGCAATAATCGTTATGACCACAAACGCAGGTTCGGAAAAGTCCTCTGCAAACGTAGGTTTTGTCGGAACGGAGGGCGGCATTACGGAGGCGCGCACCGAAAAGGCGCTTTCCTCCTTCCTGCGCCCCGAATTTATCAATCGCGTAGACGAGATAGTTGTATTCAAATCACTTACACGTGAGAACTTCAAATCGATCGCGCGCATTATGCTCAACGATCTTGGCGGAGTTCTTGCCGAAAAGGGCATCAGCTTTGAATATACCGATGATGTCGCCGCGCTTGTCGCCGAGAAGTCCTATTCCGTAAAATACGGCGCACGCAATATGCGTCGGTTCATACAGCGCGAGATCGAGGACAGGCTTGCGGAAATAATGATTTCCGACTATGACCGAAAGATCAGCCGTGTCACGGTGGCGGTCGCGGAAGGAAAATTTGAAATCAGCGCTGAGTAAGCACGGGGGATTCCGAAATGCCGAATATGTTTGATTATCTTAAGTGGCGCGGCGATATAAAGCTGTGGCAAAGCGGCTTTTGCAATGTTGACGCGCTGATAATGACCGAGCTTGCGTATATCAATCATGACGGTATCGTGCCTGAAAAATTCGAGGACGGTCTTGTCACGCTTTCCGATGAGGTGCGGAGGTACAATGTGCTTCATCGCGGCGAAAAGCTGACGCTCGGTGCGATCGTGCCGGTGGAGCTTATCGATCTTTTCTTTGCGGCGGCAGCCACGGAGCGGTTTTCCGGCATCGGTATCTGCGGATATGTGAACCTTGTCGATGACAGCGCGGTGGAGCAGTTTTCCGCTATGACGGTAAAGCTTAGCGACGGCACTGTGTTCGTCAGCTTTCGCGGTACCGATGACAGCATTGCCGGGTGGAAGGAGAACTTTCAGATGTCGTTCAAGTCTCCGGTACCGGCACAGCTTCGTGCCGCGGAGTATCTGAACCGCGCAGCCGATTATTTCAACACTGTTCCCATACGTGTGGGCGGTCACAGCAAAGGCGGTAACCTTGCTCTTTGGGCTGCCGCAAACTGCCGCCGTGATGTTGCGGACCGGATTCTCGATGTTTACAACATGGACGGACCGGGGTTCCTTAAAAATTATCACGAAAGCGCCGGATATACTGCGATAAAGAGCAGGATCAAAACTATCGTTCCGGAAAAATCGGTGGTAGGTATGCTGCTCGATCACGAAGGGGATTATCTTACGGTAAAGAGCAGTGAGCGTGGTATATTGCAACACAACGCGTTGTCGTGGCAGATCGTGGGACGTGATTTTGTGTTCCTTGATGATATGTCCGCTGACACAAAGCGCGTGAACAAGCTCCTAAGTGACTGGCTGGCGGGTATGGATGACGATTTCAGAGAAAAATTCACAGATGCATTTTTTGGCGTCCTCTATGCTACAAAGTCAACAACGCTTAGCGATCTTATGGATGACAAGCCCGCTCTTCTGCGCGCATTCTCATCTGCCGACTCTGATACGCGCCAGGCGCTTTCCGAAGGCTTTAGAATGCTGCTTGGAGAAAGCGGAAAAAGTATTGGCGATTGGCTGAAGCTGCACAGGACAGATAGTGTATAAACAAATGGGGTGTTAAAAACTTGTTTTGAGTTTTTAACACCTCATTTTATATGCTAACGACCTGCCGCCTCAGCATCGGCGGTGTCGCTTTGTTTTATTTTTATGTTTTGGATAATGCCTATGAGCTGTCCCGATATTACAACCGTGAGCAGCGAATATACGATGCGTCGAAGCGGTATGTAGCTCAGGGAAAGCAGAAGCACTATAAGGTCGCTGGCAAGGTACACGGTCTGTATTTTCAACCGCAGGAGCCGCGAAAGGCTCATCGCCAGTGCGTCATCACCACCGGGTGCGCCGCCTGTACGAACGCACAGACCCGCGCCTACACCGACGAAAAGCGCGCCGACTATCGAAGCTACGAGCGGCATATCCGCAATTCCGGGAAACAGCGGTGGGAACAGCTCGCATATCTTATATGTGAGCGAAAAGCTGCCGGATGCGATTATCGAATACGCAATAAAGCTTCTTCCCAATGAGCGCCAACCGAGTATGTAACAGGCGGCATTGAGAATCAGTCCGGATATTGCCGGTGAGATGTCAAGCCAGTGCTTGAGTAAAAGCGTCAGACCGAGGACGCCGCCTTCGGTCACGCCCGAAAGCGAGTGGACATTGTAGAGACCGAATGCGAGGATGGCACCGCCGAGAATGTCGATGATGCACGCGCGTGGCGTGATATCAAATGACTGCACGAATGCTCTCAGCTTGCCGGAGTTTGGATTTCGTAAAATTTTTATGTCATTCCTTCCTTGCGTCTGTATTTGATCCTATGCTGGCGGATCATCGACACAACATATAATTATAGCACAAACGACGGCAAAAGTCAAATTTTATGGTCGTGTCAGTATCGGGCAAGCTCAGCCACGGCGTTATGTATGCAAATATTTCGCCAGTGCTCGCTCATATATGTGCTGACCGTACTGCTATATTCGCGCCTGCCGAACTCGGATATCAGCTCTTCATCCGCTACGGTAAGTCCGTTCCCGAATATCAGAAAAGCCGATCCGTCATCGCTTGCAAACGCCGATGAATCGGAAATACCATGCGGTGAGTGCGCAATAGCGCGGCAGGCGGCTATAAGTTCGGACAGTGAATCAAAGCAGTACACCATTCCGCGCATACGTGCAAAATCGGTCGTTGCCAATTCGCTTGCACATTGATACTGAATATCTGATACCGGTTCATCGGCTTGGCTGTCGAGCATTGTAAGATACAGCTCGCATCCGCCTGATCGGCATGGATAAAGCTGAATATACACCCGCTCGCAGTCGGCATTAAAGCCTGTCTTTTTTCTGATCTCGCCCATCATGCCGCGCAGGGAGGTATGTATGTCCGCGCCTGGACAGGCATCTATTGTGTCAAGGTCATACTGCGTCATTTCCTCGTCCGAAAGCATGACCTTGAGTTTTCTTTCGTTTATAACGATAAGTTCCATTCCGGATGCTCCTTTCCGCCGCGATCATGCGGCGTCATGAATGTCGTATTCGGCACGTCTGCCGCCATTCACACAGGGCTTCCTTAATATTATAATCCTTATCGTCTTAGAATGTAACCCCTAAAATAATGGAAATCGCCACACTTCACTCAAAAAGCCTGCCTTGCCATGTGTTTTTCTTGAACATTAGCTTGTCTATATCATTGATGACGGCGATCTTTCTGCGGCTCCATAGAGGCGCTTCAAGTGTGTCCGGCATTCCGTCTCCGGTGAGTCTTGCAATTACCGTGTCCGGCGGCAGAAGCTCAAGCGACGACACAACAAGATCGACATAATGCGACTGTGTGAGCGGTTGATAATTTCCGCTCCTGTACATTTCGGAAAGACGTGTATCTGCCAGAACATGTAACAGGTGCAGCTTTACCATATCCGGACGCAGCGCTGCCACATCGCGTACAGTGCGCAGCATCATTTCGTCACTTTCGCCCGGAAGTCCGAGTATGATATGCACGCATATCGAGATGCGCGGTGATGAATTTCTCAGTCTTCGGTATCCGTCGCAAAAGGCAGCAAAATCGTGTCCGCGCCCTATCAGCTTGGCTGTGCGGTCATCCGAGCTTTGCAGACCCAATTCAACGGTAAGGTCGGTCTTTTCGGCGATCTCCGCAAGAAGGGAAGTGACATCATCCGGCAGGCAGTCCGCCCGCGTAGCGATATCAAGACCTACGGCTCCATCAAATGACAGCGCATCATAAAACAGATGACGCAGCACTTCGATCGGTGCGTATGTGTTTGTGTGCGCCTGAAAGTACGGTATCGTGCGGCTGACATCCCATTTTGATGCAAGCGCCGCGCGTCCGGCTGTGTACTGTTCGCGCACATCCGAGAATGATGGGATGGAATCTCCGCTGCCGCGCGGAGAGCAGTAAATGCAGCCTCCGGTGCCGCATCTGCCGTCTATATTGGGACAGGTGAAGCCGGCATCAAGCGGGATCTTGACACATCTGCCGCCGTATTTGCGGCGGCAGTAATATTCAAATGTGTAGTAGCGTTTGTTTGTGTCGCTGTTTGCAAACGGATTGCTCAGCTTTTGCGGCGTTTTTTTCATTGCCATTTTACCCGAAACCGGGCTGTCGATAATGCACGGCAGCCCGGGATTTTTTATTTTGATTTGAGACTGCGCTCGGCGAGGATCTTTTCTATGGCTGTCATGCGGACACAGCATGTCAGCACATCCATGGCGCACTGAAGCTCTTCATTGGACGGGAATGTCGGTGCAAGTCTTATGTTTGAATCGTGCAGGTCATTTCCGTACGGATATGTTGCGCCGGCTGTCGTCAGCCTTACGCCCGCCGCAAGGCACATATCGTATGTTTTCTTGGCACATCCGTCGGGAGTGTAGAGGCTGATAAAGTAGCCGCCGCGCGGACGCGTCCATCTTGCAGCGCCTGTGCCGTCAAGATCGCGTGACAGTGTATTGAGCGTGATCTCGAACTTCGGACGGATAAGTCCGGCAAGCACCTTCATGTGCTTGCGTATATTTTCCGCCGTGCCGAAATACTTCACATGGCGTATCTGATTTATCTTGTCGAATCCTATGGTCTGAACGCCGAGTATCGGCTTTATCTGCGCGAGGTTGTTGTCTGACGCGGCAAATATCGCAACACCGGAGCCGGGGAAGGAGATCTTTGACGTTGATGCAAAGTAAAATACGTAATCCTCAGTCCCTTGCTTTTTACATTCGGTGAAAATATCAAGCAGTGTGTCGGCGTCATCGTAAAGATCGTGCACGGCATAGGCATTGTCCCAGAATATTCTGAAATCCGGAGCCGCAGGCTTGAGCGCGGCAAAACGGCGTACCGTTTCATCGGAATATGTAATTCCGTCGGGGTTTGAATATTTGGGGCAGCACCATATTCCCTTGATTTGAGGATCGGCGCTTACAAGCGCCTCCACAGCATCCATATCCGGACCCGTGGGCGTCATGCTTACGGTTATCATTTCTATACCGAGCGACTGGCATATGCCGAAATGACGGTCATATCCGGGCGAAGGGCAGATAAATTTTATCTTTCCTTGCTTGACCCACGGTATTTCGGTGCCTGCAATGCCGTAAAGCATTGCACGTGCAACCGTGTCGTACATAAGATTGAGAGATGAGTTGCCGCACACGATTATGTTCTTTTCCGGGATCGAAAGAAGATCGGAAAAGAGCTTCTTTGCCTCCGGAATGCCTTCGAGCAGACCGTAGTTGCGGTAATCAAAGCCGTCGGCAGAACGGCAGTCTGCGGTGCTTGAGATGCAGTCGAGCATTCCGGTGAGCAGATCGAGCTGGACCATACTCGGTTTTCCGCGCGACAGGTCGAGTTTCAGCCCCGCGGCTTTATAGCCGTCATATTGTTTTTTCAGAGAATCATATATTTCCGCAAGTTGGGAGTCAGTCATTTCGGTATATTTCATAAATGATCTATCTGCCTTTCATGTATACGGAGGTACCCGTATCGTATTTGAGTATTTCGGCTGTCTCCCGTCGCTCGGGAGAATATCAGAAATCGGCGCTACCGGTCGTGCGCGGGAAGGCTTCAACGTCGCGGATGTTGGATATGCCCGTGACGTACATTATCATGCGCTCAAAGCCGAGACCGAAGCCGGCATGCTTTGTGCCGCCGTATCTGCGCAGATCGCAGTACCAGTTGTACTGCTCCGGGTCGAGACCGAAGCGATTTATTGCTTCCTCCAGCTTGTCAAGACGCTCCTCACGCTGTGAGCCGCCTATCAGCTCGCCGACTCCGGGAACGAGCATATCCGCCGCGGCAACGGTCTTGCCGTCATCGTTCTGGCGCATATAGAATGCCTTGATCTCACGCGGGTAGTCGGTAACGAAAACGGGCTTCTTGAAGATATGCTCGGTGAGATATCTTTCATGCTCGGTCTGAAGATCGATGCCCCATTGTACGGGATAATCGAATTTCTGACCGCTCTTTATCAGAAGCTCCACTGCATCGGTATAGCTTACTCTGCCGAAATCGCTTGTAACAAGAGACTGCAGACGCTCAAGCAGGGAAGGATCGATGAACTTGTTGAAGAATTCGATCTCCGCCGGGCACTTGCGCAGAACTGCATTTATGACATACTTGACCATAGCCTCAGCAGTGTCCATGTAATCGTTGAGATCGGCAAAAGCCATCTCAGGCTCTACCATCCAGAATTCGGCGGCATGGCGCTGTGTATAGGAGCGTTCGGCGCGGAATGTGGGACCGAACGTGTAAACGTTTGCAAATGCCATTGCGAATGTTTCGACGTTGAGCTGTCCCGAAACGGTGAGACCGGTCTTTTTACCGAAGAAGTCCTTGGAATAGTCTACCTCTCCGTCAGGCGTGCGCGGAGGATCGTTTATATCGAGCGTGGTCACCTGGAACATCTCGCCCGCGCCCTCGCAGTCGGAGCCGGTTATCAGCGGAGTGTGAACATAAATGAAGTTGCGCTCATGGAAGAAGCTGTGTATCGCATATGCAACGCAGGAGCGCACTCTGAAAACGGCATTGAAGGTGTTGCTTCTGGGGCGGAGGTGCGCTATGGTGCGCAGATATTCAAAGCTGTGCTTTTTCTTCTGAAGCGGGAAATCGGGGGATGAAGCGCCTTCAAGCTCAACGCTTTCCGCCTTCAGCTCAAACGGTTGCTTGGCTTCGGGGGTCAGCACGAGCATTCCTTTGATAACAAAGGACGCGCCTACATTCTGCTTTACCACATCGCGGTAATTCGTGAGCTTGGATTCTTCTATTACGACCTGGAGATTCTTGAAATACGAGCCGTCGTTGAGCTCGATAAAGCCGAATACATTGCTCGAACGTATTGTCCGCGCCCACCCGGCGACGGTGATCTGCTCCGCGGTAAACGCGGCGGGATCGGCATAAAGCTGTTTGATTTCAGTACGTTTCATTTTTTATGTCCTTTCTTTTGCTTGACACGGTGTTCGTTATTTAGTATTCAATATATGCCGTGCAATCCGGGATTGTTCATTTTGCAGTGATGCTCAATGCAACAACCGATATTATAGCATATATCCAATCAATAAGCAAGATTGAAAAGCGAAAATTGCAAATTTGTTTTCGAATATTTCAAAATTCAGCTTTCGGGAGCCGACTGTGAAGCCGCCCAGAATTCACGCAGCATACGCGGCAGATCGGCAAGATCGTCAACGCGGCGTATACGCTTCCAATGCGGCGGATAAAGCGCGGTGTACGGAGGAGCGGTGTAACGGTCGTCGGCAAGTATCACAACGCCACGGTCATCCGAGCGTCTTATAACGCGCCCTGCCGCCTGAAGCACACGGTTCATCCCAGGATATGTGTATGCATAATTGTAGCCGTCCTCGACCTTGTTTTCGTAGTAATCGCGAATCAGGTTGCGCTCAAAGGAAAGGCCGGGAAGCCCCACGCCGGCTATGATAACGCCGATAAGGCGATTGCCGGGGAGATCGACGCCCTCGGAAAAGCTGCCGCCGAGCACACAAAAGCCGATGCGCAGTGTGCCGGTGTCATCTCCGAAGAACGCGATAAATGAATCCCTCTCCGACGGCGACATATGGGGTGTTTGCCTTATGACCTTCACTCCCGGATGCTTTTTTGTGAATTTATCAAGAACAGCGTCGAGATAGCTGTATGAGGGAAAATATACGATATAATTTCCGCGATGTGCGGAAGCGGTGGCGGCGATAACTGTTGCCATGCGTCCCGCTGACTTTTCGCGGTCATCGTATCTTGTGCTGACTGATGATATCGCAGCGAGAAAAAGATTTTCTGCGGGAAAGGGTGATGCAAGCGACAGTGAGACGTGATTTCTTCCGCCGCCGAGTATGTCCGAAAAATACTCCGCCGGTGTGAGCGTTGCGGAAAAGAAGACCGCGGCACGTATCTTATCCATCGCGGCGTTCAGCGCCGCAGACGGGTCAAGGCAATATTGACGGACTAAAATATTGCCGCCGCTTACGTCGATGTAGGTTCGGTATCTGTCGTCATATTCTTCGGATGTAGCACGCCAACGGCGGCACAGCCTTGCCATTTGTGAGCAGGCGCGGATCGCCGGTGATGCCTCGGCTGACACACCATAGGTATTTGTTCGCAAAAAAGCGTCGCACGCTTCGCCGAGCGCCGAAAGCTTTTCACCGATCCCCGGAGGTATCTCTCTGCCGACATAATAGCCGACATCTGTTCCGTTATCGTTTTTGTAAAGATTATCAGCGCACAGCGCCTTCAATTTTGAAAGGCATTTTGAAAGCTCCTCTGCGCTTTTACTTATTTTTTCACCGAGGGAGGGCAGATATGCCGCAAAATCGGAGAGATATGCCGTGTTGAATTCGGCTGAGTATATATCGCGCGCACGTTCGGGAAGATTGTGCGCCTCATCCACCAGGATGATCGAATCATCGGCGCCGGCATCGCTTCCGAAGAAACGGCGCAGGCGGACTGCGGGATCGAAAACATAGTTGTAGTCACATATGATAATGTCGCAAAGCTCCGACAGATCGAGCGAAAGCTCATAAGGGCAAACGCCTGACGCCGAGGCGGCGGTCATGACCGCATTGCGTGTAAATCCGCGGTATCTTTCGGTCAGCGAACGTATCACGGCATCGCGTCTGTCAAAGTATCCGGCGGCATACGGACACGCTCCGGGATGACAATATAGACTTCCGCTGCCGCCCGCTGCAGCGGCTATCGGGTTTATACAGCATTGCTCGCGCGAGTAAAGCACGATGGTGCGCATTGTAAGTCCCGCGCCGGAAAGTTCGGCTGCGGCGCGAAACGCTTCGCGCCTTGTGCTTGCCTTGGCGGTGAGATAAAATATGCGCTCGCCAAAACCTTTTCCCACTGCGCGTACAGCGCCGTAAAGCGTGGAGACTGTTTTGCCGATACCCGTCGGAGCCTCGGCGAACAGACGCTGTTTTTTCTTTATTGCGGAATACACCGAGTTGATAAGCTCCTCCTGCCCCTCGCGCAGCTCGCGGTAGGGAAAGCGCATCGATCCTATCGAAGCACGTCGTACAAGAACACGGTCGCGTTCGTCGCACAAACGAAAAGATGCCCTCTCAAGTGTTGCGGCAAGGTAGAAGCGAAGCTCATCGGCGGTATGCAGTTTTACAAACGAACGTGTTTTCTTTCCATCGGGTGAAGCGTAGGTAAGGCGGCATCCGACGGTAGTGAGTCTGTCCTTTTCGGCAAGCATCAGGGCATATAGCTTTACCTGTGCCGAGTGTATTTCGGCAGGCGCGCCGCCGAGCATCTGCGGCGGTACGGTCTTTATTTCTTCGACCTCCGCCGGATGGAGCTTTTCTCCGTCGTTCGTCGCGGCGTGGATGATATCCGCCCTGCCGCGTATGTGTATCTCAAAGTCAAGATACGGAACGGTGATATCGAGCGGACACTCAATCAAAGCTCCGTTTCCTGCGTGTGATTCTATAAGACGGTGATTGTCCACATCAAATTCAGTCGGAGCGCGGTGTGCATCAATGTCTCCGGAGGTATATGCAAGGCGGCAAAGCTCGCGTACACCGATCGTAAGCTGTTTTTTTTCGCTGTCGAATCGCATTTGTCGGGTTCCTCCGGTGGCGCGGCATAACGGCTGTTGCCGTTATGCGCACTTGTTCAACATCTTTTTGAATTTACACGCAAACAGTATGCCGCATATTGTCGCGGCTGCTGCATCCGCTATCGGCTCGGCGAGATATATGCCAAAGGCGCCGAGTCCGAGACGGGGCAGAATTATCGCAAGCGGAACGAGCAGAATGACTTTTCTCAGCAATGCAACGACGAGTGATGATCCCGCCTGCTGAAGCGCAACGAAAATTGTCTGGCAACTGCGCTGGATACCGAATATCAGCATTCCGGACATGAATACGGGCATTGAACGCACGGTAAGCTCAATGAGAGCTTCCTTGTCGGTAAATATTCTTGCGAAGAATCCGGGAAAGAGCATGGACGAAAGAACGATTATGAAATTGTATGTCACCATGACACCGAAAACGATCTTTATACCGCTGATAACGCGGTCACGCTTTCCGGCGCCGTAGTTGTAGCTTATGACCGGCGTTACTCCCTGAGTGAAGCCGCTCATAGGTACGCTGACGAACTGCATCACGCTTTGCATTACAGTAAGACAGCCGACGTATACATCTCCTCCGTAGCTTTGAAGCCCGCTGTTCATTACAAATCCTATAAGGCTTTCGGTGCTTGACATCACGAACGGTGAGATACCGAGTGCGGCGATCGCACCGAGTATGTGCCAGTCGAGCTTAAGGTTTTTCGGCTTTATGGCGATGGAATCGGCTTTTTTGCAAAGGAACAAAAGAAACCATACGGCGCTTATCGTCTGAGAGACTACGGTTGCTATCGCCGCGCCGCGTACGCCCCATGAAAAGACATTTACGAGCAGCCAGTCAAGAACTATGTTTGCGGCTGCTGAGGCTACGGTCGCCGTCATTACCATTTTTGAACGCCCTTGCGCTACGATAAACGGCGCAAGTCCCATTGTCAGCAGCACCGAAAGCGTGCCGAAAAGATATATGGTGAGGTAATCCGTTGCATAACCGATAGTTGCGTTGCTTGCGCCCATTACGCCGAGAAGCGGCTTCATGAATATTAAAACAACTGTCGGAAGCAGGAATGACAGGGCTGTCAGCATAGTAACGCAGTTTCCGAGTATACGTTCGGCCCTCTGACGGTCGCCCTTGCCGAGCGCTATTGCCGCCAGCGGAGCGCCGCCGTTGCCGAAAAACGCACTGAACGCCGAAATAATAACGATTATCGGGTGTACGACACCGACGCCGGTGAGCGCCGTATCTCCGATCTCCGGGATATGTCCTATGAATATGCGGTCAACAATATTGTAAAGCAGGTTTACAAGCTGTGCCGTGACCGTAGGTAGTGCCATGCGGAATATGAGCCGCCCCATTTGTTCTTTGCCGAGTTTGTCGCTTTCCATCTGAGAGATCGTTTCCTTTACCGATACATATATTTATTACATCATATCATTATAACACTTATGCGCACATAAGTCAATACAAAAAATCTCAGGGGATGCCCCTGTGTGGGACATCCCCTGAGAAAGCCGGAACGCGAAAGCGCCTCGCAGCAAAAATATTATCAGAGATAGCTTGAGATGAGTATCCAGCTTTTGCGGTCAAGCGCCGCAAGGCTTTCTATTTCATATCTGTTGTCGCTCGAATCGCGGATTATAACACGGTCCTCCGGATATATTTTCATATCGCTGTGGCGGTTGCGTATGCGGAACTGCACATAGCCGTGATCGGTATCGACCTTCATTATAAGCGCTCCTGTTGCGTCAGAGCATTCATGGATCTTTGTGATCTTGGGTATCAGATAGTAATCGTTGAAGCAGGCTTTGACCGCTGCCGCTGATTCCGCTGTCAGGTCGTCATAGCTGCGTATCATCGCTATCTGCTTTTCGTCCTTGTCGATGAGAGATATGTAATGGTCGCGGTCGGAGATGGGGAAGAGCCGGCGAAGTTCGACCTCTTTGTACTCGGTCCCGTCTTCGAGCCTGAGCGAGACGTTAAAAACATCGGTAAGACGTATCTCGGCTGTTTTGTCAAGAAATTTCATTGCCATTTTTTATGCCTCCTCAGTCAAATCTGCTTTCCGCTTTTGCGCGTGTGAGCTTGTCCGACATGGACTGTATCTCAACCAGGCGGTAATACTTGCCCTTGGCTGCGAGAAGCTCCTCGGGTGAGCCGCATTCGATTATCTCACCGTTATCGACGACCACTATCTTGTTAGCTTTGCTGAGCGTTGAAAGTCTGTGCGCGATCATTATGGTCGTTCTTCCGGAGATCAGACGTTCAATGGCTTCCTGGATAAGATGCTCTGTCTCGGAGTCGACCGAGGCGGTCGCTTCGTCAAATACAAGTATGCTCGGATTTTTGAGCATTGCGCGAGCTATCGAAACACGCTGTCTTTCACCGCCGGAAAGACCGACGCCGCGCTCACCCAGAACTGCGTCGTAGCCGTCGGGCTGGCGAACGATGAATTCATGAGCGTTTGCGATATCCGCCGCCTGAAGAACGCGCTCTACCGGGCAGTTTTCGATACCGTAGGCTATGTTGTTGAATATCGTGTCGTGGAACATGAGCGGCTCCTGCTGCACGAATCCTATCTGACCGCGGTAGTAGTGCATGTCGATATCCTTGATGTTCACGCCGTCAACGAGTATATCGCCGTCATAGTGGTCGTAATAGCGCATGAACAGGTTTATCAGCGTGGACTTGCCGGAGCCTGTTGTACCAACGATGCCGACGATATCGCCGGGTTCTATCGTCAGATTGATGTTTTTAAGCGTTTTCTTTGTACGGTCGAAGGAAAAGCTGACATTTTTGAATTCTATTTTTCCCTTCATATCGGGGAGAACGTGTCCCTTGCCGAAATCGTGCTCCGGCTCGGCGTCAAGAATGTCAAGTATGCGTTCGGACGAAGCGAGCGCTGACTGGTAGGAGTCGTAGAGGTTTGCGAAGAAGTTTACCGGACCGTAGAACATGGAGGCGTAGGATATGAATGATACGAGAAGACCGGGAGTAAGCTCCGCGCTTCCGTTTATGACCATCCTGCCGCCGAATGCCCAGATCATGACCGATCCAATGCTTATGAGCGTGTTGACGATCGCGGGGAAGGCGTTGAGTATGGCGGATGCCTTGGCATCTGTCTCGTACCACTCCTGGTTTTCCTTTTTGAAGCGGTTGGTGGTACCTTCCTCATTGGTGAAGGACTTTACTACGCGTATGCCGGGTATCGTATCTGTGAGGACGGATGCGACTGCGGTCCAGCGGCGCCATATGCGCAGATAAAAAGGTCTGATCTTTTTGCCGAAGACGCGTGCAAAGATGACAACGAGTGGTACGGGTATGAGCGAAAGCAGTGTGAGCCGCGGGTTCATGACAAGCATGACGATTATGATGCCTATCATTTTGAAGAATTCGACCACGACCTCCTGTGTTATACGCAGCATAAAGCCGAGCAGGGTATTGCTGTCGCCGCTTATACGGTTTATGACCGCGCCTGTCGAGGTTTTGTCATAAAAGCGCATAGGAAGATACTGCGCTTTTTCGTAAACATCATTACGCAGCGAAAGGATGATCCTGTCGCCGGCTTTTCGCAATATGGTACCGCGTATCGCGCCGATGAGGTGCGTTATTATATGCAGTGAGACCAGTCCGATGGCAACGTATGTGAGCTTTTGAGCATCCTTGTTGGGCAGTATATCGTCAACAAGACTTTTTGTCAGCATCGGCGGTATCAACGACAATGCGGTGGTTGTAACGGCGAGCAGTATAGAGAATATCAGCTGCCGTACCTCCGGTATGAGGTATTTGCCGAGCTTGGCGACGACCTTTTTTTTGCTTGCACAGTGAATGCAGGTCGCGCCGGGGGAAGAGAGCGTTCTGCCGCATTTTGGGCATACAGAAAGCTGCTTTTCGTACACCGCTTTCATGCATTCGTAGGCTTCGTCTACGTCTCCGCCTTCGGAAACCGTAACAAGGAAGCCCGCAGCGGCTTCACACAGCGCATTCACGCTGAAGGTGTATCGGAACACGTTGACCGTTTCGCCGCTTTTCAGCGCGATCCGGAGTATCGCGTTACCGTACATACGCTTGTTCTGAGCGGAGGCTATTTCGGAAATATCGATCGAGCTTCCGAAATGGTCGCTGTCAAGCTCGTATGTGTCTATCTTTTTCTCACTTACGAGCAGGACGCTGCGGCAATATTCGGATTTGACCGAAATATCGCCTACGATGGCAAAAAGATAGGGGAATGCCGGGTCTTCACGGGAACGAAGCTTTTTCATCTCTTCGTCGTTCAAAACCGTGTTGATTAAGAGTTCTTTCATTTCTCTGTTTTACGGCGTATCGTGCCGGCATGACACGATCGGCGCCGGCGGGAGGCCTCACCGCACCTTTGGTGAATATTCCGAAGCTGTTGTCATTCTACGGAGCATGTTACTTAAAATGTCGTTTGCGGCGGCGTTGTTGTCCGATATTTTACGGAAAATATCGATTTATTTTATCATCAAAAATATCGGGTGTCAACAAAAAACGCGAATTATAGTCAAAATGACCAATAATTCATGCATAAGCGACAAAATATTGCCGATGTAAATGCTGAATATTGGTCATAGAATATAAAGCGTTGCTCGAGGCGGACCCGCGCCCGCTTTCAGGCGCGGCGACGTCTTGCAGAGGAGCGCGTTCTGTGGGAGGCTGAGGAGCGGCGGCGTCTGCCTATAAGCGCGCCGAGAAGCATTGCGGCGAACACGCCAGCATGCATCACGAGCTTTATCCAAAGAGGATAGATGTTGTGTTCTTTCACGAATACCGATACGACGAGCATAACTGCGCTTACGATCGCGCTGGACACCGCCGCGGCGTCATATGCGGCACGACCGAGGATCCGCGATGCTGCGATACCACCCGCAAGCATCCCGCAATAAAGAGCCGCAAGCGACAGCGGCAGTGCGAGCGGGTCCGGATCGGCTGTCTTATATGCGGCTAACGCTGCTATGAAGAGCAATATTATCCCTGTGGCGAGTGCGATCGCCGCACCTGCCGCGGCAGCCGTTAAAAAGCCGGCGCCTGTACCGCTGTTCTTTTTTTGTGTTCTGACGGGCATTATCTTTGTATTTTTGCTTTCCGACGGCATCATTATGTTTTGCTCCTCCGGCTCAGTTTCGGTTTTTATTTCAGTAAAATCTATGCGTGCGGATACAAAAATATACCCGACCGCATTTACTTGCCGGTCGGGTATGAAATATTGCTGAAGATCAGTATCACTTGCTTTCCTTGTCGGAAGAAGTGTCGGCTGAATTGTCCTTATCGTTTTTGTCCTTCTTCTTGTCGGACTTGTCTGATTTCGCGTCGGTCTTTTCCTTCTTGTCGTCATTTGTTCCGTTTACGGGTACCGTAACGCGTGAGATGGCGCTCTTGAGAATGTGCAGACGTGTGCGGTCGCGGCTGGTAACGATGGTAACGGTGTCCTCACTGCTTATTGCGATGATTATGCCGATAATACCGCCTATGGTGACTATTTCATCGCCGACGGCAAGATTGTTGCGCATTTCGTTTGTCTCTTTTTCCTGCTTGCGCTGGGGACGTATAAAGAAGAAATAAAACACCGCCAGCATGAGTACGATCATTACGACTGTTCCCCATGTGCTTGCTGCTCCTGTGGCGGTGGTGTCTGCTGCTGTTAAAAATACAGGCATTGTGTGATCCTCCGGATGAAATTTTACCCATATTATACACCGCATACTTCGCCGTTTCAATAACGAATTGTAAATTATTAAGCCCGGTGCTCAAAATACCGCATTGAATATTGAAAAAAATGTGCTATTGTGGTATACTATTGATAAATGAAAAAGGTAAGTATACCCTCAGAGGTGCATATGTGTGCTGGATCGGAAAAGCCGCGCCGCGTTATGGCGGAATATCTTGAATGCGGTAAAATAATAAATATTCACGGGCTTGACGGTACCGTCAAGCTGGAGTCATGGTGTGATACGCCGGATGTTCTCGCGGCGCTGAAATGTCTTTATTTCAGTGACGGAAATGGCGGATATACCCCCAAAAAGGTCGTAAAGGCGTCGGTACAGAAAAAATTCGTGCTTGCCCGTCTTGAGGGCGTGAACACTCCGGAGGCCGCAGAGGCTCTGCGCGGTGCCGTTGTATGGGCGGCGCGTGACGAGATACCGCTCGATCCCGGCGCGCATTTTATCGCCGATCTTATAGGTCTGCCGGTCATAGATGTCGATTCGGGCAGGGAATACGGCACGCTTTCTTATGTGTTCAACGCCGGTGCTTCCGATATTTATACCGTTGACACACCCGATGGTGAGCGTATGATGCCCGCCGTTCCGGAATTTGTGATCTCGGTGGACATAGAAAAAGGAATATACATAAGACCGATCGAGGGGATGTTCGACTGATGATGCGATTTGACATTATGACGTTGTTCCCGGGGCTTGTTGATACCGTGCTTTCGGAAAGTATAATCGGCAGAGCGCGTAAAAGCGGCGCGATAGAGGTGAATACCTATAATATACGCGATTATAGCGAGGACAAGAACCGCCGGGTGGATGATACGCCTTATGGCGGAGGCAAGGGGATGCTGATGGCTGCGCCTCCGATATATAATTGCTATCGCGCGGTCGTCGATTCCGCGCCGGATGCCGCGGCGCTCAGAACGCACATGATATTTATGTCGCCCAAGGGCAAGGTGCTCACACAAAAGCGTGCGCTTGAGCTTTCTCGGGAATATGACCGACTCATCATTCTCTGCGGTCACTATGAGGGCGTCGATCAGCGTATAATCGATGAGATCGTTGATGAAGAGATATCTATCGGTGATTATGTTCTCACCGGCGGTGAAATACCCGCGTGCATACTCGTGGATGTGGTAGCGCGCACCGTGGACGGTGTGCTTGCTGCTCCGGAATGCTTTGAAAGCGAAAGCCTCAGCGACGGTATGCTTGAATATCCGCAATACACAAGACCGTATGAGTTCCACGGCGTAAAGGTGCCGGACGTGCTCATATCAGGACACCATGCCAACATAGACCGCTGGCGGGCAGAGCAGGCGGCGGCGCTTACATCGGAAATGCGTCCGGATCTGCTCGACGGTAAGAACTGACTGTCTGCCGGTACAGTATCACGCGAAAGGAGGAAGCGTACTTTTGAACGACGGTAACGGCATCGAAAAAAACGAAAAGAATAAAGAAAAAAACGAAATGAAGTCCGAAAGCGTCTTCGGCACGATATGCGACCGGGTCTCCGAGAAGTTTGATAGCGGGGTCAGCGGAGCTGCGCTCACCGGATATTCGCGTGAAAAAAGTGCGTTCGACAGATCGGCGATAGTGACCGCGATAAGACGTTCCGGCAGCGGCAACGGTGTGATCAGACGTATAAAAAAAGGCGTCGCCCGCACATTCGAGGAGTCGCTGACGGTCAGTGTTTTTTCTAAAATAAAAAAAGCGTCTCTCGGATGCGGTGTCAGGACCTACGGCGTTTTTTTCACGACATTCGGTATATATACGACGCTCATCTTTCTTATAAAAAAATACGCGCTTTATGTCAGTGATGTATCGAACAGCGACCTGTTTTGCGGGCTGGCGATGATGCTTCTGGCACTGCCGCTGTTGTTCAGCTCAAAATCCCTTGCGCGTGCATTGGGTACAAGCGTGTTGCTTCGCCCCGTGCTTACCGATGCCTGCGGAGTAACTCCGGATAAGCTGTCGGTGCGCTCGCGCGGCTCCGGCGCAGTGCAGAGTTGGGCTGTTATCGCGGGGATTGCGGCAGGTATGCTCACCTATTACGTTTCACCTGTCGGATTTATAGCGGTGTTGCTTATTGTTTTGTCTGCCGTTATACTTTTGTGTTTTCCGGAGGCGGGAGTTTCGCTTGCCTTGCTCACGGCTCCGCTCCTTAACCTTACGCCTCACCCGTCTGCGATCCTGGCGGCGGTCACTCTGTTGTCTGCTGTCGGTTTTTTTGCCAAGTACATGCGCGGAAAAAGGACCGCGGTGTGCGGTCCGCTTGAAGCGGCTGTTGCGGCTTTTATGTTTTTGACGCTCTGCGGAGGTGTTTTCGTATCAGGCGGAGGCGACCCGTTGCCCGCTATCGTTCGTACGGTGCTTATGGCGGTATATTTTCTTATTGTCAATACCGTTAACACCCGCAAACGTCTCGCAACGTGTATATCGTTGCTCCTGGCATCGGCGACACTCGTGTCCTATATCGGGATAGCCGAGTTCCTGCTCGGAAGGTCGGTTTACGGATGGCTGGACAGCAGCATATTTTCCGGAATACCCGGACGTGTGACATCGGTATTTGCTAATCCCAACTCGCTGGCTTATTTTATAATCATGGCATTTCCGTTCGCGCTGGCGGGAATAGTTCTTGCAAAAAAGCGGCGCGAGCGCTTTTTATACTGCTTTTCGGCTCTTTCCATGCTGCTTTGCGCTGCCTTTACATGGTCGCGCGGTGCATGGGTCGGAATGGCGGCTTCGGCATTCGTTTTTCTTATCGCTCTCACGCCGCGTGCGTTCGCGGTCGTTCCTGCGGCTGTTGCCGGCGGATCGGTGCTTTGCATGTTGTTCCCGGATACCCTTGGCGCGCGCGTTGGAAATCTGCTGTCTCTTTCTGACAGTGCGAATTATTACCGTGTGAAGATATGGAACGGTGTGTGCCGAATGATCGAGAGGTACTTTGCCGGCGGTATCGGTATAGGAGAGGAGTTGTTCAGCAGCGCTTATATGCGCGTGGCATCTCCGGAGGTATGGAACGCCTCGCATGCTCACAGCCTGTGGCTCGGAGTACTTACCGAACTTGGCATCCCGGGGCTTCTGCTCCTTCTTTTGGTCCTGATGCTTCTTACGCAGAAGTGTGTCGAGTGTATAAAGCTTTCGGAGGATAAGCGCGTCTCTGTGCTTTGCGGCGCCGGTATGTGCGGTGCGGCAGCGCTTGTGTTCGCAGGATTTTTTGACTTTGTGTTTTACAACTACACCGTGTTCTTCACGTTCTGGGCTGTTGCGGGGCTTGCCTCTGCCGCCGCCGATATAAGAGTACGTGAGGTGCGCGCCCGTAACATCGAGATGATATCCGCGGGTGGTGATGATCGCGCGGCGGATATCACAATTTCATTCAATTGACATAAGGACGCATTCACGGTCCGAGGTGTGAAAGGAATCATTATCATGAACGTAACAGACCGAGCTGACGAAAAAAAGGTGCGGCGTTCCGGCTACCGGTTCAATGTGCTTGACGCGTTGATAGCGGTCATCATTTTGGCGGTGGTAGCGCTGACGCTGTTTGCGTATCTGCCGTCGGGACTGTCGCATTTTTCATCGACGAAGAACGATGCAACGATCTCATATACAATTGAAATAAAGGGCGTAAGGCGCGAACTTATAGAAGGTATTGCCGTGAACGATCCCGTTACCGAAAAGGGAAGTGCCGTGGCGCTCGGTAAGGTGAGCGCCGAGGTCGAGGTGTCTCCCGCAAGCAGAGTCAGGTATGACGCCGCTTCGGGTGAGGTCGTCGTAGATGAGCTTTCCGATGTTTCGGATATACTTATCACCGTCACGTCTGCCGCAGGATACAACAAGTCGCGCGGTTACACAGTGGGCGGTCATCGTATAGCGGTCGGCGCAGAGTACACTCTCAGTCTGCCGGGTTTTGAGGGCACCGGCACCTGCATAAGCATTAACGAGATATCCTCCGGCGGAGGTGCAAAATGAAACGAAGCGAAAGCGGGGTCAGTCCCGCAGATAAAAGAAAAAACAAAATCAGATTCGGCGCCGCCGATTTGGTGATCATACTTCTGGTCCTTATCTCTGTAGCTTCGATCGTCGTCAGAAGCGTATCCGACAATGCTGCTTTTCGCAGCAAGACCGAAAACTGCACGGTGCAATTCCTTGCGGAGGAGGTCCGGTATACGACATTCGATCTGCTTGAACCCGGAACGGATGTATATCTTGACGATGAACTTATAGGAAAGCTGGCAACGGGCGTATCGTATTCTCCGTCCGTGCTGCATGCATCCGGAGCTGACGGAACGCCGATAGACGTGCATTATCCGGAGAACACTCTTATCGATATCAGCGGTATGCTCGAGTGCGCGCTTGTATCCACCGACGGCGGATTTGTGACGCCCGGAGGCGTACATCTTGCACCGGGATGCGTGATAACGCTGAAGTTGCGTACTGTCGATCTGCACGTGACCATAACCGGCGTTGCGGTGCAGGAGACGCGTTGATTGAGCAAAATCAGCGCCCAAACGCGTTTTTTGCAGCAATATTATTCCCGCTAATGCCGAATAATTAAAAAATTAACGAATCCGGCAGTCAAAGACGGGCAAATATCATCATTTTGTCTATTGATTTTGTCGGTTGGCTCAGTTATAATATTAAATAAGTATAAAAGTGGGCCTTGAATGGCTTAATAAGGAGTCGGATATGATATCACGCGAAGTTACAATAAATAATAACGGCGGACTGCATGCAAGACCCGCTACTTATTTCATTCAGAAAGCGAATTCTTACAACTGCTCGATTTGGATCCAGAAGGATGACAGAAAAATGAATGCAAAGAGCCTTCTTGGCGTTCTTTCCATCGGCATTGCCAAGGGAATGATAGTTACCCTTACCGCCGACGGTCCCGACGAAAAGGAAGCCCTTGACGGTCTTGAGGCGCTTATAAACAGCGGATTTGCCGAATAAACCACGCACGGCGTATGCCGTGATCATTTTGACGCGGTATCGTGGCGATCCGCGGCAACTGTTGTGTAAAATCTGAATGTCAGTGTTACTGCGCTTTGCGGTCGAGGCGGCGCATGACTCCGACGGAATTTCTTGGGGGGTGTCGGTTGCTCGACAGCCCCCAGATGTTGTTTTTGACTGCTAATTGCGATAATAATTTTTCAGGGTGCTGATGCATGAGCGATGTATTGATCTCAAATACCAAAAACGTTGCCGAAACGCGGCGCGAGCGCTTGCTTTCCGAGGCGTGCGCGCTTCCGCTTTGCCCGGGCGTATATATAATGAAAAACGAACACGGCAAGGTTATCTACGTCGGAAAATCGCGCAAGCTGCGGGACCGTGTTTCGCAGTATTTCCGCAACGGCGAGAAAAACCTGAAGACCGAGCGCATGGTGTCGTCTGTCCATCACTTTGACTACATTGTATGTGATACCGAAATAGAGGCGCTTACGCTTGAAAACACCCTTATCAAGCAATACACGCCGAGATATAATATACGATTGAAGGATGCAAAATCCTATCCGTATATAAAGCTGACAGCGGAGGATTACCCGCGGCTTGCCATGAGCCGCAGGAGAGAGGACGACGGCGCGAGATATTTCGGACCGTACTCCGGTACCGGAACGGTTTTTTCCGTGATATCTCTCGTGAACAAGACCTTCGGTCTGCCGTCGTGCAAAAAAAGGTTTCCCGCCGATATCGGCAAGGACCGTCCGTGCCTGTATTACAGGATCGGTCAGTGCCGCGGAGTGTGCACGGGTAATGTCACCCGTGATGAATACCGCGAAATGACAGAGTGCGCCGCAGAGGTGCTGCGAGGCAACACCGCCGCCGCGCGGCGCGTGCTTGAAGAAAAAATGCTTGCATATGCCGACAACGAAGAGTTTGAAGCGGCTGCGCGCTGTCGCGACACGATACGCGCGCTCGAGTCGCTTTCGCAAAAGCAGAAGGTCGTTGCGGCGCCGGACTGTGAGCAGGATGTCTGCGGCGTTTATTCTGACGACCATATGTCGGTACTGTCGCTGCTCTCGATACGCGGCGGAGCATTGGTCGATAAGATGGATTTTCCGATCTCCGGCGAGGCGATCGCGGATGCAAAGGCATTTTGCTCGCTCCTTTGCGAGCATTACCACAAGAGCGGCTATGCTCCAAGGCGTTTGCTGGTCGGCTTTGAATGTGATGAAGATGATATATCGCTGCTTTCTGATTATCTCAGCGGGATAGCCGGGCGGCGCGTCCAGGTGACAGTCCCGGTTATAGGCGACAACCGCAAGCTGTGCGACATGGCGGCTGAAAACGCCAAGGAAGCCGCCGCGCGTATCGACCGGGATACCTCCCGCTCGGAGGATGTTGCCGTAAAGCTTGCCGCGCTGTTGGGGCTTGAGGTCGTTCCGGAGCGTATCGAGGCATACGATATTTCCAATCTCGGCGATGAGCATGTAACGGCGGGTATGATCGTTGTTGAGAACGGGCGTTTTCTTAAGCGTGATTACCGCAGTTTTACCATAAAGTCCACAGACGGAGCGAACGACTACGGCGCGATGCGTGAAACGCTTGAAAGACGTTTTTCGCATCTTTCAGACGAATCCGGCGCATTTGCGACGGCGCCCGATCTTATACTTCTCGACGGCGGCGAAGAGCACCTGCATGTTGCGCTCGATGTTATGCGCAAGGCGGGAGTTGATATTCCCGCTACCGGTATGGTAAAGGACGATTACCATAAAACGCGCGCGCTTGTGAGCGTAGACGGAGAGGTCAGTATCGCGCGTGAGCGCGATGTGTATGGATTTATATACCGCATCCAGGAGGAGGTACACCGCTTTACGGTGTCAAAAATGACGCACGCGAAGCGCAAGACCTACCGGACATCCACTCTTGAGAAAATAAACGGAATAGGACCTGTTAAGGCAAAGCTTCTCCTGTCGGCACTCGGAGGACTCGGCGCTGTGAAAAACGCCGATCTTGAAACGTTGAGGACCGTAAAGGGGATATCCGATGCCGAGGCGTTTGCGGTGTACGGCTACTTCCATCCGGAGAACGTACAAGCGGAACAGGACGGTGATAAAAAATGATGAGGATAATAACCGGCACGGCGCGAGGGACCAAACTTGAAACGCCTGACGGAATGAATACCCGTCCCACATCCGAACGGGCAAAGGAAGCGGTGTTTTCCTGCCTTCAGTTCGGACTGCGCGGAAAATGTGTGCTCGATCTTTTTGCAGGCTCGGGCCAGATGGGTCTTGAGGCGCTCAGTCGCGGTGCAGGCGAAGCATATTTTTGCGATATGTCCGCAGAAGCAATTGCGGCTGTAAAAAAGAATGCGGAAAAGACACACCTTGCCGACCGTTGCCGCATCTTTCGCACTGATGCGGTCGAATTTCTGCGTTCCGCAGCCGGAACAAGACGGTTCGACATCGTGTTCATCGACCCGCCGTATGCCTTGAGACTGGTACCGAAATGTCTTGAACTGCTCGCCGATGGCAATCTGCTTGCCGAGGACGGCATAGCGGTGTGTGAGACGGCGCGTGACGATGATCCGTTCGGAGGTCGCAGAGATCTTTCGGAACGTTTTACCGTTATTCGCGAGGCTGTTTACGGTGCCGCGCGTGTGACGCTTGTCGGTCTTGCCGAAAAAGGAGACGCGAAAAAATGAAAATTGCGATAGTTCCGGGGAGCTTTGACCCTATGACGCTCGGACACAAGAGCCTCATAGAACGCGCCGGACGGCTTTTTGATGAGGTCGTGGTCGCGATAATGGTCAATCCCGATAAAAAGGGCATGTTTGATTTTGAAGAGCGGAAAGCCATCGCCGAGCTGACGCTGGCGGGCATGAAAAACGTCAGGGTCATCACGTCGGACGGATATCTTGCCGATCTTGCCGCCGATATCGGCGCTGTGGCAATAGTCAAGGGTGTGAGAAACACGACAGATTTTGAGTACGAGCAGGAAATGGCGGCTTTTAACCATGCGCGCTGTCCGTCGTGCGAAACGGTGTATCTGCCGGCATACGGACTGGCTGATATCAGCTCGACTGCGGCGCGAAAGGCGCTTGCCGACGGTGCAGACACCGGACGGCTGTTGTCTTCAGATGCGGCTGAATATATAAAAATGATCATGAACAACAGAGGAGATTTAAAATGAAGGACGGATTTGTAAAGGTCGCGGCAGTTGTACCCGAGCTGAGAGTTGCGGATTGCGCATTCAACGCTCAAAAAACAGTTGAAGCGGCACACGAAGCGGCAAAGCGTGGGGCAGCTGTGATTGTTTTCCCCGAGCTGGGAATGACGGGATACACGTGTCAGGATCTTTTCTTTCACGATACATTGCTTGCGGCGGCGGAGCGGGAGGTCGCCCGCGTTGCAAGAGAAACAGCAGAACTCGATCCGCTTATATTCATAGGCGCGCCGATGCGCAGGCTCGGAAAGATATACAATGTCGCCGCAGCTATCTGGCACGGCAAGCTGCTCGGACTCGTTCCCAAGAGTCTTATTCCGAACTATTGCGAATTTTACGAGGCGCGGCAGTTTACCCCTGCGGGAAACGAAACGGTGACTGTCGATTATGCCGGAATGAGCTGCCCGTTCGGTACCAAGCTGCTTTTCTGCCATAAAAAGCTCCCCGAACTTGTCGTTGCCGCGGAGATATGCGAGGATGTCTGGGGGCAGATGCCGCCGTCGGTTTCGCATTGTGCTGCCGGGGCGACAGTCGTGGTCAATCTCTCGGCATCGAATGAGCTTATAGGAAAGCCGGACTACCGCCGCAGTCTTATAAAGCAGAACTCCGCACACAATATATGCGGTTACGTTTACACGTCAGCCGGCCCCGGTGAATCCACGACTGATCTTGTTTTTTCGGGTCACTCGATGATATGCGAGGACGGCTCGCTCCTTGCGGAAAGAGCGCCTTTCTCGGATGAGGCTATACTTTGCGGCGATATCGATGTGAAAAAGCTCACATATTCGCGGTCGCAGAACAATGTGTTCCGGTGCCGCGATGATGCCGATTATACAAAAATACCGTTCGGCGACACGCTTGCGGTGACCGAGCTGGAGCGCAAATTTGCAAGACGTCCGTTTGTGCCGGACGACGATAATGTAAGAGGCTCAAGATGCGGACTGATACTTGATATGCAGTCTGCCGCGCTTGCAAAGCGCATAGATCACACGCATGCAAAAAAAGCTGTGGTGGGAATATCCGGCGGGCTTGATTCAACGCTGGCGCTGATAGTTGCCGTGCGTGCGATGGAGCGTCTTTCGCGTCCCGCATCGGATGTTCTTACCGTAACGATGCCGTGCTTCGGTACCGGTGAGCGCACGCGCGGAAACGCCGAAGAGCTTTCTCTGCTTCTTGGGACAGACTTCCGCTGCGTCGATATCGCCGCATCTGCCGAGCAGCATCTGAAGGATATAGGACATTCGCTCGATAATTACGATGTGACCTATGAGAATGCCCAGGCACGCGAACGCACACAGGTCCTTATGGATCTCGCCAACCAGAGCGGAGGCATAGTTATAGGTACGGGCGATCTTTCGGAGGTCGCTCTCGGATGGTCAACGTACAACGGTGACCATATGTCGATGTACGGTGTGAACTGTACGGTCCCGAAAACGCTTGTCAGGTTTATTGTAAGATATTACGCCGATACGTGCGCAAATGAGCGTCTTGCGGCTGTTCTTTACGATATTCTCGATACCCCTGTGTCTCCCGAGCTTGTCCCGTCCAAGCCCGGAGAAATAAACCAGCGCACCGAGGATATACTCGGAACTTATGAGCTCCACGATTTCTTCCTTTACTACATGATACGCGGCGGATACTCGCCCGATAAGCTCTTCAGGATCGCGCGGCTCAGCTTTGCGGGAAAATATGACGACGAATATATCAAAAAAACGCTCACGCTTTTCTGCCGCCGCTTCTTTGCACAGCAGTTCAAACGCTCGTGCATACCGGACGGCGTGAAGGTTGGTACAGTGGCGCTTTCTCCGCGCGGTGACTGGCGTATGTCGTCGGATTCGTCGGCGGCGGAATGGCTGGCAAGGATAGACTGACGATGGAGGTGCGCATGCACGTTTCCGATGCCCCGGCATTTGCTGATAAGGTCCGTGTGGCAGTGGCATCCATCCCGTATGGACGCGTTGCATCATATGCCGCAGTCGCAGCTACGGCGGGCAGCCCGCGTGCGGTGCGTGCTGTGGGAAATATCCTGCGTCTTACACGCGATCCGTCCGGGCTTCCGTGCCACCGCGTGGTGAACTGCCGCGGTAGGCTGGCGCCATGCTTCGGCGTCGGCGGTGCCGCGATCCAGAAGGAACGGCTTGAGGCGGAAGGTGTAACGGTCACGCGCAGTGAATACGAATACTATGTTGATATGAAGAAATACGGATATCACTTCGGTGATGATCTTTAACTTATACGGTGGTATATATAATGGCTTATATCAGTTTTGAAAACGTATGCAAATACTATAAAATGGGGCAGAACGTTATCGCGGCGGCAGACGGACTTAGCTTTTCGGTCGAAAAGGGTGAATTCTGTGTTGTTGTCGGACCTTCCGGCGCCGGAAAAACCACGCTTTTGAATATCCTCGGCGGTATGGACGTGTGCGACAGCGGCAAGATCATGCTTGACGGAACCGAAATAAGCGCGCTCGGAAAGAAGCAGCTTACCGATTACCGCAGATATGACGTGGGCTTTGTGTTCCAGTTTTATAATCTCGTCCCCAATCTTACGGCGCTTGAAAATGTTGAGCTTGCTTCGGAGATAAGCCGCGACCCGCTTCCCGCGGCGGAGGTGCTTGATTCCGTGGGACTTTCGGAGAGAGCGCAGAATTTCCCGGCTCAGCTCTCTGGCGGCGAGCAGCAGCGTGTGTCAATAGCGCGTGCGCTTGCCAAAAATCCCAAACTGCTTTTGTGCGATGAGCCGACAGGCGCTCTTGATTACCTGACAGGCAAGAGCATTCTCGGTCTGCTTCACGATACGTGCAAAAAAACCGGAATGACCGTTGTTGTCATAACACACAACAGCGCGCTTACAAGAATGGCGGACCGCGTTATAAGGATCAAAAACGGACGCATCGTTTCCTGCGAGGTCGTTCCGGACCCCGTCCCGGTCAGCGAGATAGAGTGGTAATGCGGCAATGGGCAGATCATATATAAGAATGCTTTTGCGCAGTGTCAACAGAACAAAATCAAGATTTCTGTCGATACTTGCAATAGTGGCGGTCGGGGTCGGATTCCTCGGCGGTCTTATGTCCACCGCGCCCGATATGCAGCTTACGGTGGATAAGTATTACGACGACTTCCGTTTCTTTGATATCGATATCAAGGGTACGATGGGATTGACAGATGACGATCTTACCGAGATCGAAAAGCTGAGCACGGTCGGATCGGCTATGCCCGCGAGGGTCGCCGATGTGAACCTGGATTGTGCAGGTGAAGCATACGTCACCCGCGTATACGGCGTCGATCTTTCGCTCCGCGGCGGAGACGGATTTATAAATGACTTTGAACTTATCGACGGCAGAATGCCGGAGGGTCCCGGCGAATGCCTTATCGCTTCACCAAACGGATATACCTCTGACCACAAGGTGGGCGAGGTATATACTATATCCGCTGCGAACCGGGACATAGACGGGATTTTTGATTTTGAGTCGCTCACGGCAGTTGGAGTCGTGCGTTGCTCTCAGTATATGTCGATCGAAAAAGAGCCGTCTACCGTCGGCACGGGGCGAGTCGGGGTGATAATGTTCGTTTACCCCGAGTGCTTTGCGCTTGAACCGTACACGGATATTTTTGTCCGGCTGTCCGGCGCGGAAGCGCTGAACACCTTCTCGGATGAGTATTTCGGACTTGTGGATGATGCGCTTGACGAGCTTGAGGAGTTCGGCGCTGTAAGAAGCGACATAAGGCTTGAAAGCATTCGCAACGATGCGGAAAAGAAAATATCAGAAGCGCGCGACAAATACGAGGAAGCCGGCAAAAAAGCCGAAAGCGAGCTTGCGTCAGCCGCATCAAAGATAGCCGACGCAAAGGAGAAAATAAGCACGGCTGAGTCCGAGCTTGAAAGGTCAATAACCGAGTTCAACGCCAAGGCTGAAGAGGTAAGTGCGGCTCGCACGCAGCTTGACGCCGCTTATGATACGGTCGCGCGCGGCATAGCCGCCGCGCGTGCAAACGCAGAACGCCAATATTCCGGAAATGCGGCGCTTCTTGCGGCGGCAATGGCGGCGATAGACAAAAACGAAGCCGAGCAAAAAGCACCGCTTGACGCGGCTGACGCAGAGCTTAAAAAGAGCGAAGCGGCGATAGAGTCGGCGCGTGCAGAGCTTGCATTGGCTGAGGACAGCTTGAATGATGAGAAAAACAAGCTCTCCGATGCCGAGAGGAGCTATGAGACCGCAAAGCTCGACGCAGAGCGCGAGCTTGCGGAGGCGGAAGAAGCGATAAAGAACGCTGAGGCTGAGCTTGCCGATATCGGTAAGCCGTCGTGGTACATCACCGATCGTCGCAACAACGTGAGCTTCAACAGCTACCGCGGAAATTCGGATAAGATAAATGCGATCGCCAAGGTGTTTCCCGTGTTCTTCTTCTTTGTTGCGGCACTTGTTGCGCTCACCACCATGACACGTATGGTGGAAGAGGAGCGCACTCAAATGGGTACACTGAAGGCACTGGGATATTCTGACGGTGTGATAATGGCGTATTATCTCATTTATTCGGTGCTTGCCGCGGCTCTCGGAAGTCTTGTCGGTGCGGCTGTGGGCTTTCGCTCGTTGCCGAAGGTGATAGCAGGGGCATATTCGATGCTTTATGACGTTCCCGACACTCTGACTCCGTTCAGATGGAATTATTTCGTTATAATAACCCCGATAGCGATAGTCTGCACATCGGCGGCAACATTTGCGGCGTGCATTTCGGCGCTGAAGGAACGTCCCGCATCGCTCATGCGTCAGCGCGCACCCAAGGCGGGCAAGCAGGTGTTCCTTGAAAAGATCCCGTTCATATGGAAGCATCTCGGCTTTAATGCCAAGGTGACCGCAAGAAATATTTTCAGGTACAAAAAGCGTCTTTTCATGACGGTGTTTGGCATCGCAGGGTGTACGGCGCTTCTGCTCACTGCGTTCGGACTGCGCGATTCCATCCACGATATCGTTGATAAGCAGTTCGGCGAGATATACAAGTACGATCTTACCGCCTATTTGTCCGAAGACACCGATATACCGGGTGATGAAGCACTTTCGGCGTTTTTGACCTCTGAGCATACACGCGGCTATATCAGTATGCATACGGAGTCCGGAAAGGCAGGCGAAGAGTCGCTTTCAATACAGGTCACCGACGATCCTGCCAAACTCGCGGATTTTATAACGCTTCGTGAAAGAAAGAGCGGAAGGATCATTGAATTCACCGACAATACCGACGGAGCGATCCTGACCGAAAAACTCTGCGAGACCATAGGCGTCAAGGCGGGCGACAGTGTTGTACTGTCAGACGCCGACGGCAACAGCGCGACCGTGCGCGTTGCCGCCGTTGCCGAAAACTACGTTACAAGCTACTGCTATATGACGAGCGCGGCTTATGAGGCGGCTTTCGGCAGAAAGGCGTCAACAAATATGCTTCTCGTGTCCCTTGCGGCAGATGATGCCAATTCGCGTGACGCCGCCGCGAAGGAGATACTGAAAAGCGGCAATATACTTCTTATGACCTTTTCCCAGACTATACGGGAGAGTTTTTCAAATACTGTAAAAAAGATAGACTACATTGTTCTCGTACTTATCTTTTCTGCAGGACTGCTCGCGGTCATAGTTGTGTATAATCTCACCAATATCAATATCTGCGAGCGCCGCCGCGAGCTTGCTACCCTGCGCGTTCTCGGTTTCAATAATACCGTGACTGCCGAATATATTTATCGCGAAACAAGCATTCTGACACTTATCGGGATACTTGTTGGATTTGTATTCGGCGTATGGCTGCATTCGTTCGTCGTACGGACTGCCGAGGTCGATGCGGTCATGTTCGGGCGTAGCGTTTATCCTGCGAGTTTTTTGTGGTCGGCACTGGCAACGCTCGGATTTTCTGCGGCTGTCGATGCTGTGATGTATCCGATCATCAAGAAAATAGATATGGTAGAGGCGATGAAGGCGAACGAATGATCAGCCTCCCGTGAAAAGCGTCCACAACGCATTTACGGCAATCGTTATAGCGAAGCCGGCGAGCGTCCGGCAGGATGGCGGCGACCGCCATCCACCGTACGCTCCCGGTTTCCTTTTTTACAGTCAGTAGCGTTGTGGAGCAGGGCCAGTGGAGCAGTGAAAAAAGCACAAAGCATACCGCGGTACGTGCGCTCCAGCCGTTGGCGGCGAGAAGGGCATGTATAGCGGCGCCACTGCCAAGCTCCGGCAGCGTTCCTGCCGCAAGATAGACCATCATGGTGATGGGCAGAACTATCTCATTGGCGGGCAGTCCGAGTATAAAGCCGAGAAGTATCGCGCCGTCAAGACCCATAAGTCTGCCGACGGGGTCGATAAAGCTTGCCGCCGTGCTGAGAACGCTTGTGCCGCCGAACTTCAGATTGGCAAGCAGCCATATGATAAGTCCCGCCGGAGCCGCGACCGCCGCCGATCTGCCGAGGACAAACAGCGTGCGGTCGAGCATCGATCTTACGATAACGCGTCCGATCTGCGGCTTGCGGTAAGGCGGAAGCTCAAGCGTGAACGCCGACGGCTCTCCGCGAAGAAGCGTACGTGAGAGGAGACCGGTGGTGACGAATGTCATGAAAACCCCGAGCGTTATCACTGCCGCTATCATGATCGCCGACATTACGGACGGCATGATCCCGCTGCCCGTGATAACGAAAAGGGAAATAACGGTTATCATTGACGGAAAGCGCCCGTTACACGGTACAAAGCTGTTCGTCAGTATTGCCAGCAGGCGTTCGCGCGGCGAGTCGATTATACGGCAACCCACAACGCCTGCCGCGTTGCATCCCAACCCCATGCACATTGTAAGCGCCTGCTTGCCGCAGGCGTGACAGCGGCAGAACGGTCGGTCTAGGTTGTATGCTATCCGCGGCAGATAGCCCGAGTCCTCAAGCAACGTGAAAAGTGGGAAAAATATCGCCATGGGCGGAAGCATGACGGATATGACCCATCCGAGAACGCGAAAGACTCCCAAAATGAGCGCACCGGAAAGCCATTCCGGCGCACCGATGCGGTTTGCCGACTGCATGAGCAGAGCCTCAATACGTGTAAAAAACGCACCGAGAAGCTCCGATGGATAGTTTGCGCCCTTTATGGTTATCCAGAATACCAGCGCAAGCAGTATGAGCATTGCGGGATAGCCTGCCGTCTTACCGGTAAGCAAGCGGTCTATGCGGCGGTCACGCGCCCCGTACCCGCCGTTGCGATCGTCTGATACGATGACACCGCGGCATATTTCTTCAGCGTGCGTTACGCGCGCGGCGGCAAGCTCATCGCCGAACGTTTCCCGCGTGTATCCGGCAGAGGAGAGAATATCCCATGCCTCTGTGAGCGCGCGGTCGAGCACACGGATATCCGCCTCCGGAGGCAGATATTCGCGCACGGCGTCCGAGCCGCGCTCAAGTGACTCCAAGCTGAGCCATCTTTTATTTGTGCCGCTTGTTTCGCCGGAGACTTCGCCGAGCGCTTTTTCTACGACGGAGGTGGCAGCTTCAACGGCGGGCGGATATTTCATGGGTATAGGGAAGGAATACTCCGGTGAGGCGAGAGCGGCGGGAAGAGCATCGGTGAGCGGTCGTGCCCCGCGGCGACTCCTGGCGCATATACCGATCACCGGGACTCCGAGACGCGAAGAGAGCAGCTCGCAGTCTATGCTCACACCCCTGCGGCGCGCATCCTCGAGCATATTCACACATACTATCACTCGCTTTGATATCTCCAGAGTCTGAAGCACCAATAGCATGTTTCGCTCAAGGCATCCGGCGTCGCACACCACTATCGCAAGCTCTGGCGGCGTACCTTTCCTTCCGCGGCATATAAAGTCGCGCGCGGTTTCTTCTTCGGGCGAATGAGCCGAAAGCGAGTATGTACCGGGAAGATCGGTGATGAGGTAAGTAGATTCCGGCGGACCGCTGACAGAAAAACAGCCGTCGGCTGTAAGCACGGTTTTTCCGGGCCAGTTGCCCGTATGCTGATTCATACCTGTGAGGCTGTTGAAAAGCGTGCTTTTGCCTACATTGGGGTTGCCGACGAGAGCTATGGAGGCGCATGGAGTACGGGCATTCTTTTTCTTATGTCCGAAAAAGCCGCCGGAAAGATTTTTCACGGACGTCATCTGTCGTCACCGGCAATCGAGATCCCGCCGCAGTCCCGGCGGCGAAGCGCTATCACCGCGCCGCGTATAAGATACGCTGACGGATCGCCTGCCGGGCTTACGCCGACACACTCGACTGTCGTTCCCGGTATCAGTCCGAGATCGGCAAGCCTGCGTCTCAGACTGTCTGTCACCGCAACGCCCACCACCGTTGCATTCTCTCCGGGCTTTATTTCATTCAGATATTTCAATCATATCACCAGCTTTCTTTGTTTTTTTGCCCGATAACAGCATATTCCGCCGACCATCGACATGATACAATTGCTTTTTCGGGACGGTCAAAAAATTCATCTGTAAAACTAATTATTTTGGTTGCAATATTTTTTATATTGTGATATAATACCTAAGTTGCTCAAAAAGCTCAAAGGAAAGGAAGGTATTAAGGTATTCATGATAAAACGACTTTACGCATGTGTTCGTGAATACAGGCTTGCGACATGGCTTACGCCGCTGTTCATACTCGGCGAGGCTGTGATCGAATGCCTTATCCCGTACCGCATTGCCAATCTTATCAATAACCTGAATGACTACGGAGTCGTTCTTGAAAGTATAATCAAGGACGGACTTATACTGGCAGCTCTGGCGTGCGCCTCGCTTATTTGCGGTACATGCGCCGCGATAACGGCGGCAAAAGCCGGTTCGGGATTTGCAAAAAATCTGCGCCACGATATGTATGACTGTATCGTAAAATATTCTTTTGCCAATATCGACCGTTTTTCCTCATCTTCTCTCGTTACACGTATGACGACAGATGTGGGATATGTGCAGATGGCATTTATGATAATCATCCGTATGGCGATACGTTGCCCGCTCATGCTTATATTCTCTATAATCATGGCTTACATTATGGGCGGAACGCTTTCAACGATGTTCGTCATTGTTGTTCCGGTGCTTGCAGTCGGACTGTTCCTCGTAGCGAAAAATGCCATGCCTGCTTTCAGAAGCGTTTTTCGCAAATACGATAAGCTCAATGAGTCGATAGAGGAAAACGTATCTGCGATGCGCGCCGTAAAGAGCTTTGTGCGCGAGGATTATGAGCAGGAAAAATTCACCCGTGCATCCGAGGATATACGCAAGGATTTTACTCATGCCGAGCGTATCGTGGCTCTCAACTCGCCGCTCATGCAGCTTTGTCTTTACTTCAATATGGCATTTGTGCTTTATATCGGTTCAAAGCTGATAATCGGAAGCAACGGCACATATATCAATGTCGGTCAGCTCTCCGCGATGCTCACCTACGGTTTTCAGATACTCTCCTCGCTCATGATGGTGGCTATGGTGTGCGTAATGCTCACCCTCTCTGCGGAGTCGGCACACCGTATTTATGAGGTTCTGAGTGAAAGCTCATCACTCAATAACCCTGAAAACCCTGTGACCGAGGTTAAAAACGGCGATATCGACTTCAGCGGAGTATCCTTTAAATATTCCGAAAAAGCCGAGAAGAACGCTCTGGACAAAATCGACCTTCATATAAAGTCGGGGCAGACCGTCGGTATTCTCGGCGGGACCGGCTCTGGCAAATCGACGCTCGTTCAGCTCATACCGCGTCTTTACGATGTGAGCGAAGGAAGCGTCAAGGTCGGCGATGTTGATGTGCGCGACTACGACATTGAAACGCTCCGCGACCAGGTCGCAATGGTGCTTCAGAAGAATCTTCTTTTTGCCGGCACGATCAGCGAAAACCTCAGATGGGGCAATGAAAACGCAACCGACGAGGAGGTGCGTGAGGCGTGCCGCCTTTCGCAGGCTGACGAGTTTATAAGTCAGTTCCCGGACGGCTACGAGACTCATATAGAGCAGGGGGGCTCCAATGTTTCCGGCGGTCAGAAACAGCGTCTTTGCATTGCGCGCGCACTGCTCAAAAAGCCTAAAATACTCATCCTTGACGACTCGACGAGTGCCGTTGACATGAAAACGGATGCGCTCATCCGCATGGCCTTCAAGCAGTATATCCCGGAAACCACAAAGATAATAATCGCACAGCGTGTTGCTTCGGTCATGGAAGCGGACCTTATAGTCGTTATGGATGGCGGCGGCATCTGCGATGCCGGCACGCATGACGAGCTTATGGCGCGCTGCGACATATACCGTGATATTTACGATCAGCAGACGAGAGGAGGCGGCAAGGATGAAGAATGATAAAAAAGCGCCGGCAAAAGACGCCGGTATGATGCAAAAGCCCAAGGTCGATCCCCGCGTTCTCGGACGTGTGATAAAGCTTCTTTACGACAGCTATCCTGTGCTCGTAATAATCACCGCCATCTGTATAGTGTTTTCCGCGGTCGTGTCGTCGATCCCCGCGCTGTTTCTGCAGCAGGTCATTGAAATAGTCGGTGAGTATACTGCTTCGGGCGACTGGACGGCAGCTCGTGCCGTCATCATACCCAAAGTCACGCTTCTTGTGTGCTTCTATTTGCTTTCTATAATCTCTGTGTTTGCATACACACAGCTTATGGCATATATCACGCAGGGATTTCTCTCAAAGCTCCGTACCAAGATGTTCAACGGCATGCAGCGCCTGCCCATAAAGTATTTCGATACCCACAAGCACGGCGACATAATGAGCTACTATACAAACGATATAGATACGCTGCGCGAGCTGGTTTCTTCCTCGCTTCCGCAGATGATATCATCCGGTGTCATAGTGCTCACGGTGTTTATCATAATGATGTATTTCTGCCTGTGGCTGACGATACTTGTTATCCTCGGCGTCGTTTTGATGGTGTTGATATCGAAAAAGGTAGGCGGCGGATCGGCAAAGTATTTTGTCAAGCAGCAGGAATCCATGGGTAAAGCCGAGGGCTTTATTCAGGAAATGATGAACGGAATGAAGGTCGTCAAGGTTTTCTGCCACGAAAAAAAGAGCGAGGATGATTTCGACAAGATAAACAACGCGCTCAATGACGACAGCCGCCGCGCCCACACTTACGCAAGCATGCTGGGGCCGGTCATCATGAACGTAGGTAACATTCTCTACGTTCTTACCGCTATAATCGGCGGAGTGCTGATATTGAACAATGTCACAAATGTCAGCCTTTCGATGAAGCCGCTGTCGATCAGCATTCTCGTGCCTTTCCTTAACATGACAAAGCAGTTTACGGGTAACGTAAACCAGCTTTCACAGCAGATAAACAGCATCGTAATGGCAATAGCGGGCGCCGGACGTGTATTTTCACTTATGGATGAAAAGCCCGAGGTGGATGACGGATATGTTACTCTTGTCAATGCCGTGATCGACGAGAAGGGGAACATCACCGAGACATCCGAACGCACCGGAGTGTGGGCATGGAAGCATCCGCACGGAGACGGCTCTCTGACATACACCCGTCTTTGCGGCGACGTGCGTCTTGTGGATGTTGATTTTGCTTACGAAGAAGGCAAGGATGTTCTGCATGACGTTACGGTTTATGCAGAGCCTGGACAAAAGGTCGCGTTTGTCGGTGCTACCGGTGCCGGTAAGACGACGATAACCAATCTTATCAACCGCTTTTATGATATCGCGGACGGAAAGATCAGATATGACGGCATAAATATCAATAAGATAAAGAAAGCCGATCTGCGCCGTTCGCTCGGTGTTGTTCTTCAGGATACCAACCTGTTTACAGGATCGGTAATGGACAATATCCGATACGGCAGACTTGACGCGACGGATGATGAATGCCGTGCCGCGGCAAGGTTGGCGGGAGCGGATGATTTTATCACCAGGCTTCCCGAGGGATATGCAACGATGCTTACCAACAACGGTGCAAACCTCTCGCAGGGACAGCGCCAGCTTATCGCCATAGCGCGTGCAGCAGTCGCTGACCCGCCCGTTATGATACTTGACGAGGCGACCTCCTCCATCGACACGCGTACCGAGGCGATAGTACAGCGCGGTATGGATAAGCTCATGGAGGGCAGAACGGTATTTGTTATCGCACACCGCCTTTCAACGGTCATGAATTCCGATGTTATAATGGTGCTTGACCACGGTCGCATCATTGAGCGCGGCAGTCATGATAAGCTCATTGCAGAGCGCGGAACTTATTACCGCCTCTACACCGGAGCGTTTGAGCTTGAATAAAAGATATGGGACAGCTGCTTTTATGGTAGCTGTCCCGAACTTTATTTGTTTTATTTTTTGAAATTCATAATGATACACGATGGCAGTTTTTTCGAGTAATTTTCTTCGTGTATGCGGAGATAATATTTTTGATGCATTCGAAGTTATTCCGCATCGTATCATATGAAAAACAAGGAAAATAAAATGATATATAAAAAAATAGCCTCACTGGTGCTTGCTGCGGTATTTCTGATGTGCTGTGCTGTCGGTGTAAGCGCCGACGAAAGCACGGCGTACAATTGGTACTGCATCCGCACTCCCGGCAACAAGCGCCCTCCGTGTCCCGCGGAGTTTTCGTTTATAAAACGTCACCGCGGTTATTTTATCGATGAGAAAAAGACTGATCAGGATAACGACCGTGTTGTGTATCTGACCTTCGACGCCGGATATGAAAACGGCAATGTGGTAAAGATACTTGACACGCTTAAAGAAAAGAATGTCCGCGGCGCTTTCTTTATTCTCGGTAATCTTGTAACATCGTCCACGGAGCTTGTCAAGCGCATGGGGGACGAGGGACATCTTGTGTGCAATCACACATACCGCCATCGTGACATGAGTAAATTCACCGACAAGGCTGAATTCGCCGCAGAGCTTACCTCGCTTGAGGAGGCATACCGCAAGGCGACCGGAAGGGAATTGTCAAAGTATTACCGCCCGCCGGAGGGTCGCTTTTCCGAGCGCAATCTTGAATTTGCCGCCGATCTCGGGTATTCCACGATTTTTTGGAGCTTTGCGTATGCCGACTGGGATAACAACAAGCAGCCTGCCGAGGACTACGCCATGCAGAAGATAATGTCGAACGTGCACAACGGGGCTGTGATATTGCTTCATCCGACCTCCTCAACGAACGCGGCGATCCTGGCGCGCGTTATTGATACGCTGCGCGGCGAGGGATACCGATTCGGTACGCTTGACGAACTTTGCGGCGCAGGCGGCGGTGAGCTGGTGGAATGAAACGCTTTTTTGCTTTTGCCGCTTCCGCGGTCATCGCATTATCCTTTGTTGTTTTTCCTTTTGCGGCAAACGCCGAACGTGAATGCCGCGTCTTTTCTCACGGGCAACCGGGGAGCGGGCGCATTGCACTGACATTTGACGATGGTCCGAATCCTCACCTTACGCCGGAAATACTTGATATACTCGGAGAAAACAATATAAAGGGAACGTTTTTTGTCGTCGGCAAAAATGCCGAAGCGTACCCTGCGCTGATAGATCGTGAGATCGCGGCGGGACACGAGATAGGCAATCACACTTACAGCCATAAGTATCTCGGCAAGGCGGGAACGCAACTGACCGAGGACGAGATCACGGCATGCGACTCAAGGCTGTTTGAACACGGAGAATACTGCACGCGGGTGTTCAGACCCCCGGGAGGCATAATGAATGACGATATATTGAGAGTGTGCCGTACACTCGGATACAGCGTGGTGCTGTGGAGCGTTGACACTCGTGACTGGAGCGGAAGAAGCGCTGCCGAGATAGAGAGTGAGATACTTGGGCATGTCACAGACGGCGCCGTGATTCTAATGCACGACGGAGTGCGCGGTCATACGGCGGAGGCACTGCGCGCGGTCATACCTGAGCTGCGCCGCCGTGGGTACGAGTTCGTTACCGTGTCCGAGCTTATAAAACCGGGAATACCGAATTGATAACAGACGCAATAAGGGCTGTCTCATTTTGAGACAGCCCTTATTGCAAGTCACGACATCACTCGTCGTCATATTCGTATTCAATCTCCGTTTTGTCGTCATTATCATCGGCGGGAACGGTCTTTATCATATATTTTTCAATAACGGGATATGCGCCGTAGGTAGTGAGCAGTGTGATGCTTGGGAGAAGATAAAATACGGGGAGTATCGCGGGGACAACGATATTGAAGGGTCTCAGCATAATAAAGAGGAGTGCGTTCACAGCGACGAGCGCGAGAATGCCGAGCACCGCCATCAGATTGCGCTTTATCCCGAGTATCGTAAAGATAAGTGCGTTTTTATATATCTTGAATGTGCTGAGGTCGAAGGTAACGAGCATGAGATAAATGTAAAATCTCATAAAGAAGTAGATGATGCACAGCGCGCAGACCGCAAAGAACATAAAATCAAGCCAAAAGGTACCGCCGACCTGAATGCAGTACAGCAGATCGACCGTAAGTATCGTTACGATAACGGCGTCGATGATCCCCATGACCAGCCCCTGCTTCCAGTTGCGCTTTACGGCGTAAAAGAAGTCGCTGAAAATGAACACAGGCTCGCGTCTGAACATACTGCGTGCGCAGTATGCCGCGCCGACATGGACAAATCCCCATATGAGGAGGAGAAGTATCACAAGTGCTGCTATGCCGTATATACCTGCCGCGCCGAGAACATGCAGGTCGAGCTGCTGTCCGAAAATTCCGAGGAGCGTGATCACCGATACTGACGGACGCAGGATATGCGCACCGTAAAGAGTTGAATAGACCGTGCTTTCCTGCGAAGGAGTTGTTGACGTGTTGGTATATATATAAAAGATAATAAGGATCGGTATCACGAGCGTTATCATAAGCACGTTGAGCGATAACAGCCTGCTGAAATTGCGGAAATAAAATTTCGGCATGCTTTTAAGGTTGGGAACGAACGGCTTTTCGTCCTTTGATACGCCCTTACCGTCGCGGTTGGGGTTAAAAAATTCGAATAGTTTTTTGCTGAATGACTTTTTTTCGTCTTTCATTTTTTGTGACCGTGGCTTTTGTCAGACAAAAGCTTCCTTCTTTTGACTCCGGTTTTATTATTATAGAGTAAGCAGATATATAAACAAAAGGTATATTGCCTTCAATATGATCTCGGCGCCTATCGCGGCGGCAAATGCAAGGCAGTAGGTGCCGAAGCGGGTGGTGAATATCATGTTCGGCGAGCGGTCGGAAAGCCCGCGAAAAAGCGTTGAGGCGCGCCCGGCAAAGCAGGATAAAAAAACAAGTATCACGGATGTTACGCTTGCAAACAAAAGATTGAGTACAGAGCAAAGCGCAGGATGCGGTGTATCGATAACGCCGCCTGCCGCCGATACCGCAAGTATGCCGGCGGAAAGACCAAGGAAAACTCCGCGCAACATCAAAAGCAGGGAACAGCCCTGTCGGGTTATGTATGTGAGTCCGAAAAGGCATACGAGCAGGGTCAGTATCATGTCCGTGCCCGCCGCATCGGTCACGACACCGAATATACCGAAAAATCCGCTCACGCCGTCAAACGGAGGGCTGAAGCACAGTCGCACGCGTTCAACAAGAGCCTGGCTGTATTCGTAGCCGCATATGGCGTTGAAAATCAGTCCAATTGCCGTACCGCTTATGAGAAGTGCAAAGAACCGCAACAATTCTGCGTGCTTTTGCGCGTTTTTTTGAAATTTTGCGGATATTGTTTCATCCCGATCCATCTGAACCGCCTCCGTGTTCCGTATATTGAAAATATACGGTATCGGGGGCAAATATATTACATGTACCCGCGGACGTGTCGATCAGTTTTCGGCTGCTTCCGAATTGCGCAGTACTTCGAATGCCAGCACCGCAACGGCGGACGCTGTTGAAAGCGAACCCATAAAGGGTCTGCCGTAGGGTATACTGATATTGCCGTCGCAGGCGGCAGCCAGCGCAGAGGATATTCCTCTTTTTTCGCCGCCCATGACGATGAGCAGCGGACGCTTGAGCCCGGCTTTAATATACGGGACCGAGTCGCGTATTTCCGAGCAAAGCACGCGGTATCCGGCGGAGCGGAACATTTTTACCGCATCTGCCGATCCGTTTGGCATAGAGTATATAGGCAAAAGCTCGTATGTACCCGCCGATGCGCGAGAAATGATCCCATCTGAATTTATAACATGTCCGCCCGGAAGGATAACTCCGTCGGCTCCCGCCGCGTAAAGAGAGCGCAGGGAATAGCCGAAGCTGTACGGATCTTCAATGCCGTCAAAAAGCATATAAAAGCCGCCGCCCGCGATCGCAGGCATGTCAAGCGTAGGTATCACGCGCGGTTCCGTGCGCGCTATTATGCCGCCGTGAGTTGTACCGGTGGCGAGAGAGGCTATCTCGGCAGTTTCGCAAAGCCGAAGCGGAAATCCGTGCTCTTCGGATTTTGCGCGCAGGTATGAAAGTCTGCGTCTGAGACGGTCCCCGGCATCTGATATCCTGCCGAGGTCGATAAGGACCTCATATATTTTTCGCGAGGGATGTCCTTCCTCAGCCGACCGTATGCAGGCAGATATTGATGTTATGCCATCAAGGATCACGCATTTTTCATTGTTGAGAGAATTATTTTCCATACAATTACACCGCCGATCTTTATACTGTCACGCAATGTGTCATTTCACGCACATCACGATTCATATATTATAGCATGAATATATTTTGCACCGGTGAACTAATTTCGACTGTGCAAAAAACAAATGGGAGACAGTGCAGATATGTATATAAGTGAAAGCAGGGAACGCTGTGTCGAATTGGCAAATTATATGCTTGAAAACAAAGCCACCGTGAGACAGGCGGCGCATTATTTCGGGATAAGCAAAAGCACGGTACATAAGGACGTTACGGTGACGCTTGAAAAAGTAGACAGGACGCTTCATGAAAAGGTATGTCTGCTGCTTGATCTGAATAAGCGGGAGAGGCATATCCGCGGCGGGGAAGCGACACGAAAAAAATATGCGGATATAAAGATACGTTCGGCACACCGCGAAGAGGCTATTTCAGGTAGGACTTCGGACGACAGAAATTGTCTATCGAAAACATGAGATATTCAAAGTCGTCGGGCGACAGATATCTGCGCATGAGCTTGAAGTGAGGCTCCATTTCAATGTCGTAGCGGTCGCGGCAGCGCGCTCCGGTGCCAAACACAACGTGCTTTCCTGCTGAAAGTAATGACAGAACATATTTAACCGTGCTTCTGTCGTCAAGTGAGCGGATGCTGAAGTGAAATGCCACATCCGGTATCTTAAGGAGCTTTTTTAGCTCACATTCGGGATAAGCAATAAGATATCTGTTAAAATTGGAAAGCAATGGTTTGAGTTTTCTGTGGTACACAAGGTGGTTCATGTCCTTCCACAGCTCATCGGTATAGACGGGAAACGGCAGCGAAACTATGAGATATTCAGAGTTCTCAACACGCAGTCTGCCTATGTCCGGGTCCTCGAAGCATCCGGGAAACATGCCGATCTCGGCGGAAAGAGAATAGCGTATCCCTTGCGGGAGATAAGGCTTGAGTTCCTTGAAGATCCTGTTGCGCGTACGCACGAAAACACCAAGTGAGCCATCGCCGGGAGAGCTGCGCGGATAATACAGCGGCGCAAATATCATGCGGCAGATATTTTGCTCATGAAGCTCCGAAAGAAGCGCGGCGGCTTCGGAAATATTGGAGGGACCTTCGGTCGGCATGGGCAGTGCCTTGCAAAGAAAATCCGTGTAAACTCCGCGATGCATGGTGGCTCCTTTACAAAAAAATTTAATATACGCGGCGGAAGCAGTGATTTCGCGGCTGCTGCCTGAAAATCCATGTGCGACACGCGCACACTGTGCAGCTGAAGCAAAAGATGCGCGTGCGCATTCGCCGGACTGCCGCGCCGAAACGAAATAAGTCTGCCGGAACGGTACGTCGTGTTACCGGTCCTGCGCGGTCCGGTATCAAAGCCGGGAATTTCAGCATTCCTCGGGGGATAAAATCAAAATATAACCAACTTCGCAAAATTGAAGTTTTGCGAAGTTGAGGGGAGGGGCGATCGCAAAAAACAACGGAAAAACCGAAAAAATATGCCTTTGCGATGATTGCTACGATGTTTGTGTTTGTTACGACATATTGTTGCGACATATTGTTGCGATATGACGTATACGCGGCGCACGACTGCGGCCGGTCCCGGCGACGCCTGTCCGTTCATTTGATAGTACGCGCTTGTGTGTGCTGTTGTGGACAGTTGGCGTAGCTGCATCGTTTTCTGCGATACATACTGGCAAATTTATTCCGTGCGTGCGACCGTGCGATGTGTGCACACAGTCTTAGTTATTGGTTCTGTTCAAGGCTGCTGAAATACGATTCGTCTGTTATCGAAAAATCTCCGTCGGATGTCTCCTTGATCGTGAGATATTTTCTTCTTATCGCATCGCTGCCCATATCGTTGCGCAAGGTTCCGTTGTTGTTTTTTATCATGTACTCGATGCCGATGTTATAATATCTTTTAGCTGTGCTGTCGGAATCGTCGTACCAGTTATCTACGGATATCAGCGTTATCGAATAAAGCTTTTGCATGGTGAAATTTTCTTTGGGCTGACGTCCGCCCGTGTAGTATTCCGGAGCGTGGCAGGCGTTGAATCCCGCAACGTCACCGTTTATCATGGCGTCTATGTAATCCATCAGAAAAAGCACCGGCTCGCGATATATTTCCGAAACGTCATCCATATGTTCCCTGTCAATTGTTACCGTCATATATGTGTTCACGCCCGTGTAATATATGCTGCGGTCGTAGCTCATATATTCCTTGTCAAGGAAGATATTCTCATCATAATTGGCGTAATCAAATCTGTAATTGTTGGACTGCGTTGTTTCGTCTCCTCTGCGGGAGCTGCTTAT
>ENA-UOJS01000288-UOJS01000288.1-human-gut-metagenome-genome-assembly--contig:-C74-NODE-288-length-56066-cov-17.302280_pt1 | contig 56066 bp, 46 predicted proteins | sample MGYA00242355_ERZ723902 | MGnify/ENA metagenome assembly ERZ723902
TGCCGCACCTCGCTCGCCGTATCGGCACTTAGAATTATGCGGTATTGCCCTAATTCTAAAATTGCTGTTCTATGGTTAGCATAGCATCTTATGCGGGCGGGTGCAAGGGGGGGAAGGTGTGAGGATTTTTGAAAATCCTGTTTGGATTTTCAAAAGACGGCATGGGATGTGGCTGATATAATAAAGACAACGAAGCGGGAAGGCGCAGACAAAAGGATGCCGACCCCAAGAGAAGAAAAAAACACAGAATAAAAGGAGAAAAACACCATGAAAAAGCTGATCTCTCTGGTCACGGCGGGCATGCTGGCAATGAGCCTGGCAGCCTGTGGTTCAAGCGGTTCCGGCAGCGCAGCTGCTGGCGGCAGTTCTGCTTCGTCAGAGCCGACCACCGTTACGGTCTACTGCATGTCTTTCAATAACATCCCGGAAGACAGTGAAGTGACCCGCGTTGAGAACCTGATGAATGATTACCTGGCAAAGACCTACCCGGACGATAACATCGCCATTGACATCAAGCTGTTTGGACCGGCAGAGTACACCCAGAAAGTTCAGCTGGCCATGCAGAGCGGCGATAAGATCGATGCATTCTTTGAGCGCGCGCTGGCAAACGACGTGGCTTCCGATATGCTGGCTCCGATGAACGACCTGCTGGAAAAATACGGTCAGGAAGTGACCGCCAAGCTGAAAGAGGATTTTGACGAAAACCCGTACACCGCTACCACCATTAACGGCACGATTTACGCGGTGCCTGCTAACAAGGGCATGGCCCTGAACGGCAACCTGATCTGGGATGATGACATTGCCCAGGCCGCCGGTGTGGATATGAGCACGGTGAACAGTATTGAAGATCTGGAAGCAGTATTTGAACAGGTCCACGCATATGACCCCAACATCGTCTGCTATGCACCCAATAATCAGGGCGACACCAGCCTGATCCGTCCCATCCTGCGCTCCGAAGAAAAAATTGACTGCCTGAATGACACCGACTATTACGCCGGTGTTAGCATGAACGGTGATTCCACCGTGACCAACCTGTATGCATCCGATGCCTTTATGGAAAAGTGCAAACTGATGCGGGAATGGAACCAGAAGGGTTACCTGCAGGCAGATGCCGCAACTACTACCAGCACCGCTCCTGAGCTCTTCAGCGCGGGCCGCTGCTTCTCCACCATTGACTCTTACGGCGGCGATTCTGCCGGTGCAGTGCTGAGCCTGTCCTCCGGTCACAACCTGAAGAGCAAAATTCTGTACAATTTCTACTTTGATTCCGCTTCCGTTTACGTTGATTTTGGCATTGCCAGCACCAGCAAGGTGCCTGAAGCAGCCATGAAGATGATTAACCGCCTGTGGACGGATGAATACCTCATCAATACCTTCCTGTATGGCGAAGAGGGCGTTGACTATGTAAAGCCTGACGCTGACCACTGGGCATACCCCGATGGAAAGGATGCTACTACCGTTGGTTACACCGCAGCACTCTGCACCGGCGTTATCGGCTCCGAGAGTTTGCAGTACCAGCCGGTTGGCACAGATATTGCCGATATCCAGCTGAAGCTGAAGCACAACAAGGAATCTGAGCGCAGCCCGTTCTTTGGCTTTATGTTTGACGCTTCCGGCGTTACCACTGAGATGAGCGCCATTGCCAATGTTTACAACCAGTATGTTCCGGGCCTGATCTGTGGTACGGTCGATCCCGAAACCACCATGCCGGAATTTCTGAATGCACTGGATGCAGCCGGTATCAACACCGTAATCCAGGCAAAGCAGGAACAGCTTGATGCATGGATCGCCGCCCAGAAGTAAACAAAACCTTATGCGGGCCCTGCGCAAGCAGGGCCCAATTTTATCAGACAATCCACACTATGTTTTACCGGAAAGGATGGTCCCCATGGCGACACAGGCTGTAAAACCAACAGCAGCAAAGAAAAAGCGCGCGCTGCGCCAGAACACAAAGCCGTTGCTGCTGATCGCACTGCCCGGCATTTTGTATCTGCTCATCAATAACTATCTGCCCATGATCGGCATTTTTCTTGCGTTCAAGGATTACAGCTATATCAAAGGCCCGTTCAAGAGCAACTGGTGCGGTTTTAAGAACTTTGAGTTTTTGTTCCGTTCGGATGCCGCATTCACAATGATCCGCAATACTTTGGCATACAACGTTGTGTTCATTATTACCACCACGGTGCTTGCCATTACGCTGGCCATTATGATGAATGAGCTGAACAAGCTGACAATCTCCAAGTTTTTTCAGGGTAGCCTGCTCTTGCCCAACCTGGTTTCCATGGTTATTGTTTCTTACCTGGTTTACGCTTTCCTGAACCCGGAAAGCGGTTTGCTGAACAATACCCTGGAACTGCTGCACCTGCCCACTGTCAACTGGTACTCGGAACCTAAATATTGGCCGATGATTCTGGTTATCGTCAACGCCTGGAAAAACGCCGGTTACGCTTCTATTGTGTACATTGGCAGCATTGCCGGTATTGACCCCAGTTTGTATGAAGCAGCCCGTATTGACGGCGCAGGCAAGTGGAAGCAGATTGTGCGTGTTACGTTGCCGCAGCTCAAATCCACGATTATCCTGATGACGTTGCTGAGCGTAGGCCGCATTTTTGCTTCGGACTTTGGCCTGTTCTATCAGGTGCCTATGGATTCTGGCGCACTGTACAATGTGACCCAGACCGTAGATACCTATGTGTACCGCGCATTGATTAAAAACGGCGATGTGGGCATGTCGGCCGCAGCCAGCCTGATTCAGTCCATTGTCGGCTTTGTGACCGTTGTAACCGCAAACTGGTTGGTCAAAAAAGCAGACAGCGACAGTGCACTGTTCTGATAGGAGGACAAACAAATGGGAAGCAAACTTTATACCCGCGGCGAACGCATTTTCAAATGGGTATCGCTTGTGCTGCTGCTTGTGATCTGCGTGGCAACGCTGGCCCCCTTTGTGCTGATTCTGGCAAGCTCCCTGACGGATGAAACCACGTTGATTACCTATGGCTACAGCTTCTGGCCCCAAAAGTTCAGCATGGACAGTTACCTGTACATGTGGAACCAGCGCAAACAGATTGGTCGCTCCTATTTGACCTCCCTGGGCATTACGGCGGTGGGTACCGTGGTTAGTCTGTTATTTACCACCATGCTGGCTTATCCCATGTCCCGCAAGGATTTCAAGTACAGCAATCAGCTTTCGTTCTTTGTGTTCTTTACCATGCTGTTCAATGGCGGTATTGTTTCCAGCTACATTATGTGGACCCAGTTTTTTCACATCAAGAACACCTACTTTGCCCTGCTGCTGCCCAACCTGCTGATGAACGCCATGAACATCATGCTGGTACGCAACTACTACAAAAACAGCATCCCCTTTGAGCTGGTCGAAGCTGCCGAGATCGACGGAGCCAGTGAGCTGAAAACCTTCTGGAAAATCATGGTGCCGCTGAGCGTACCGGTCAATGTGACGGTTGGCCTGTTCACCGGCCTGGCTTACTGGAATGACTGGATCAATGCCCTTTACTATGTGGATGACCCGGTATATTACGGTATTCAGAACTTTTTGGTGCGCATGATGAACAACATCCAGTTCCTTTCCAGTGGCAACGCTGCGGCGATGGTGGGCAGCGGCATGGCTTCCCTGCCCAGCACCGGTATCCGTATGGCGCTGGCTGTTGTAGGCGTACTGCCCATTGTGGTCATCTACCCGTTCCTGCAAAAGTACCTGACCAAGGGCGTTATTATGGGCGCAGTCAAAGGCTAAAGGAGACAAAATCATGAAAATTCAGGAAGTAATTGATCGTGTCCTGACGGATTCCACCGGCGAAACTCGTATTGCCCCTACCTGCGACCAGCTGATGACCGGCGACCCCCAGCAGGAAGTTAAGGGAATTGCCGTTACATTTATGGCAACGGTAGAGGTGATCCGCGAAGCTGCTGCCAAAGGTGTGAACTTTATCATTACGCACGAACCCACCTGGTTCACCGGCCGCGATGTACCGGACTGGTGTGCGGAAGATTCGATCTACCTTGCCAAACGCCGCCTGATCGATGAGACGGGTATGACGATCTGGCGTTACCATGACCATATGCATGCCGCGGCAGGGGACCGCATTTATTGGGGCGTAGCGGACAAGCTGGGCTGGAACCAATACCTGGTACCCGGCCAGAAAGCCCCTTGGCTGTACGAAATCCCCCAAACCACGCTGGTAGACCTGGCCGCAGACTTAAAGCGCAAGCTGGATATGACCACCCTGCAAACCATAGGTGATCCGGAAATGCCGGTAAACAAAGTGTTGATTTTGGTGGGTGGCGGCAGCCTGGGCCTTGGCGTGGAAGAGATGCCGATGCAGGCCATGGAGCAAACCCACGCCGATGTGATGCTGTGTGGGGATGTGACAGAATGGACCACCTGTGCGTACATCCGGGATGCCATGCAGCTGGGGCAGAACAAGGCCATGATCAAACTTGGCCATGAGCGCAGCGAGGAAGCCGGAATGGAATATATGGCAACCTGGCTGCCGGATCTGATTGATCACTGCTGCCCGGTAATCTTTATTGATGCAAAAGAACCGTTTGTTTATCTGTAAAAGGGGGCTGGACTGGAATGGCGATTTTCCATGCGGAGTTTTTTTCCAAATGTTTGATGCGGCTGGTGGATGTGGACATCTGCCTGCCGATTGAGGATCTGGTGGAACCCCAGCCGCAGGAGGGACCGTTCCCCACGTTGTACCTGCTGCACGGCTATACAGGCCGCAGCGAGGACTGGCTGCACGGCAGCTGTATTGCCGAGCTTTCCCGCCAGTACGGCATTGCCGTGGTAATGCCCAGTGGGGAAAACAGCTTTTATGAGGATGATACCGAAGCTGGATTTTTATACAGCACCTTTGTTGGTCAGGAACTGGTGGAGCTGACCCGTGCCGCGTTCCCGCTGTGCCGGGATAGGGAGCACACCTGGATGGCTGGGCTTTCGATGGGAGGGTTCGGTACATTGCTGAACGCCTGCAAGTTCAGTGAAACGTTCAGCGCTGCGGCGTGTTTTTCCTCCGCTTTTATCATTCAGGACATTGCAGGAATGAAGCCGGGTGCTGTGATCCCCAGCGGGGTGGGCAACTATGGCTATTACCGCCGTGTGTTCGGTGACCTGGATGCCTTGGCAGGCGGTCCGCGAGACCCGCTATATTGGGCCCAAAAGGCCAAACAGACGGGCACATTGCCCCGGCTGTACCTTGCCTGTGGAACGGAGGATTCGCTTTTCCCCAATAACACTGTTATGCGCAAGGAACTGGAAGGACTTGGTGCGGATGTGACCTGGTTCCAGGGGCCGGGCGCACATAGCTGGCAGTTCTGGGACCAGGAAATCAAAAAGGCAGTGCCCTGGATGTTGAATGCCGAAAAACAGGAGGTTGACGATGAAACGCAGAGAGTTTGAGCGCACCACCCCCGAAGCAGTGGGGCTACGCAGCGAAGATATTGAATGGCTGCTGGACGAGCTGGAAAGCGGCTTTACTGAGATGCACGGCCTGATGATTATGCGGCATGGCAAAGTATGTGCCGAAGGGTGGTGGGCCCCTTATGGCCCCGGTGTGCGGCACGGGCTGCAATCCTTAAGCAAGACCTATGCGGCCACAGCGGTTGGCATTGCCTGCACCGAAGGGCTGTTGCACCTTGATGATAAAGTGATTGATATTTTCCCAGATGAAGCGCCAGAAAAACCCAGCGAGAACCTGAAAAAAATGACGGTACGGGATGTGCTCTGCATGGGCTGCGGTATGGATACCATGTCCCCGGCGGATGAACACTGGATCCGCAGCTTTTTGGCAACGCCTGTGCTGCATGAACCGGGCACGACTTACATGTATAACTCCATGGGTTCTACGCTGCTGGGGGCTATGGTTCGCAAAGTGACAGGGCTGGGTCTGCAGGATTATCTGACCCCGCGCCTGTTTGACAAAATTGGCATTGATGCCGCTAACCTGCGCTGGATGACGATGCCGGATGGCATGGAAGTGGGCGGCGGTGGCCTGTTTGCTACTACTGAGGATAACCTGCGCCTGATGAAGCTGTATGCCGATGACGGTATGTGGAACGGAGAACGCATTCTTTCGGAGGATTACGCGCATAAAGCAGTCAGCTTACAAAATGAATCGGCCACGGAGGCTATCGGCAACCCTGAAGCGAGCGATAACTTTTTGGGGTACGGGTTCCAGATATGGCTGTGCCAGCCTAAAGGTGTTTACCGTGCAGACGGTGCCATGGGGCAGTTCAGTGTGGTGATTCCCGACTTGGATATGCAGATATCTTTGAATGAGACCGCTACCGGCGCCCACTGGGCACAAAAAACACTGGATACATTGTGGGTCTACCTGGACCGCGTAAAAGCAGTGCAGCATGTGGAAGAAAACCCTGAGCAAGCGGCCCTCTTGGCAACGCGGATGCGTCATTTGGCAATCACGGCACCGGTATTTGCCCCGTTTAGCCCATTGCGTAGTACCATAAATGGCAAGATGTTTGCTGTAACCAAGGGGCGTCTGCGCCTTTGGAATGAGGGCATGGGCAGCCTGAGCGGTGCGGCCGGAGAACAGGCAATCGAAACCGCAGAATTTACTTTTGCGGATGACCATGCGGTGCTGCATTTTACGCAGGGTGGGACCCAAAAGCAGCTGATCATTGGTACTGATGGCACCCGCCGCCAGAACATTCTGCCGCTGCAGAGCAGCCCCACCAGCCGGGTAGAACTAGCCGGTTGGTGGGAGCAGAAAAATACGTTCGCCGTGGCAGCGCGCTGGGTGGAAACCTGTTTTGAAGTGACGGTACATTTTACGTTTGACCGTACAGGTGTGGCCATTACCCACGAAAACACTGTGGGCGGCTTTGACGCCATGCGGCCAGAAGAAACCGCCGCCCGCGCAGAATTTTTGCCGCAGACATAAAAGGAAAAAACGACCATGACAGAACAAAGCAAACAGGTGTGCAGCTTGTTGCAGGCTGCGCAAAAGGACTGGAACCCCCCAACGCTGCCCCAAAAGGCAGCAGATATGCCTCAGGGTGATATGCCCGGCGATGCAGTGCATATCAGTGAAGCACACCGCACCAAGGCGGATGCAATTTTCCCGCTGCTGCTGCCGCAGCTGGCAGAGATCTGTGCTCGCAACCCCTATGGCCGTGCAGTGATTACCGTGTGCGGTGGGTCTGGTTCCGGTAAAACAGGTGCGGCGGCATTGCTGGGCTATTATTTTAAGCAGATCGGTATCGGCAGTTATGTACTCAGTGGGGATAACTATCCCCGCCGCTATCCGGCGCTGAACGATGCCGAGCGGCTGCGGATTTTCCGTCAGGGAGGCATGCACGGCCTGACAAGTGGGGCACTGCTGAACCCGGATGTGTGGCAGCAACTGCACACCTGGCAAATCGAACAGCGGGATGCAGATCCCACTTTGTGCGCTGACGTACCTTGGCTGGCTGTGTACCAGGCCGAGGGGCGCAAAGCACTGGCTGGATATCTGGGGACCCCCAGCGAGCAGGACTTTGACGAACTGGGGCAGACCCTGGCTCGGTTTAAAAATGGTATAGATGCCATCTGGCTCAAGCGCATGGGGCGCGATGATGCCGCTCTGTGGTATGATAAAGTGGATTTCAGCCAGGTGAAAGTCTTGATTGTGGAATGGACCCATGGCAACAGTGATTTTTACTGCGGAGTGGACTTGCCGGTGTTTTTGTACAGCACCCCGCAAGAAACTATGACCTACCGGGTCAGCCGTGCGAGGGATGGTGCAGCTGACAGCCCGTTTGTTACTATGGTGCTGCAAATTGAGCAGCGGCTGCTGGAATCTCAGGCGCACAAGGCAAAAATTATCCTTTCACGCGAGGGTAAAGTGTTGAGCTGGTCGGAATACTGCAAGCTGGCTGTGAGCTGAACAGATTGGAGGAATCCGGAAATGAAACTTGATATTTCCCCCATGCTGAATGCCTACCCGGACAGTATGGGCGGCACCCTGCATGACATTGTGCAACTGCTGGCCCGGCCGGAATTTGAGAATGTGTTCGGTTCGTTCTACATCTTGCCCAGCGTGTTCAACACCGATCTGGACCGTGGTTTTTCAGTTATTGACTATACCCTGAACCAGGAACTTGCTGGCCCGCAGGATATGGAGGGGCTAAAGGCGCTGGGGTTAAAGCTTAAACTGGATTTTATCCTGAACCATGCTTCGGTGCTTTCGCCACAGTTCCAGGACCTGTTAAAAAACGGAAAAAACTCTGTATACCGAGACTTTTTTATTAACTGGAATGATTTTTGGCAAGGGTGTGGCTCCATGACGGAGCAAGGATATATCCAACCGGAAGCAAAATACCTGGAAAAAATGTTCTTCCGCAAGCCGGGTCTACCCATCCTGATGGCACGCATGCCAGACGGCACCGAGGAGCCGTATTGGAATACATTCTACCAGCAGGTGGATTATCTGCGCCCCACGGTGCAGCAACTGATGCAGATTTCCGGCTTACAGTATTCAGCTGCTGTGCGGTTGCATTCAATGCTGACTGCAGCATTGAATGCGGGCCAAAAGCCGGATGAAATCAACTTTGGTAAATATGCAGCCTGCAAATCTGTTGTGATCAATTGGCTGGAGGAACACCGTGAATACCTGGGGCAGATGGACTTGAACATAAAAAGCCCCATAGTGTGGGAGTTTTACCGCAATACCCTGCAGACATTGGCTGGATATGGAGCGTCCATTGTGCGGCTGGATGCCTTTGCCTATGCCCCCAAGGAACCGGGAGAGAAAAACTTTTTGAACGACCCGGCTACTTGGGAGCTGCTGGACAAAGTAAAGGTACTGGCGGATGAATATGGTTTGCAGCTGCTGCCGGAAATTCATGCATCTTACAGCGAAAAAATTTACCAGACAGTGGCAGATAAAGGCTACATGACCTATGATTTCTTCCTGCCGGGGCTGGTGTTGGATGCCATTGAAAATAAGGATGGCAGCTACCTGGCCGCTTGGGCTGATGAATTGCGCGATCATCAGATCCACACCGTAAATATGCTGGGCTGCCATGATGGCATTCCGCTGCTGGATTTGAAAGGAATGCTGCCGGAGGAGCGCATTCAGAGCCTGATCGGAACTATTGTAGCGCGCGGCGGTATGGTGAAAGATCTGCACGGACAGAAAAATATTTACTACCAGGTCAACGCTACTTATTACAGTGCCCTTGGTGCTGATGATGACAAGATGCTGCTGGCCCGTGCGATTCAACTCTTCATGCCCGGCAAACCACAGGTGTGGTATCTTGATCTGTTTGCTGGAAAGAACGATGTGGAGGCCGTGCGCCATGCCGGTGCGGGCGGCCACAAGGAGATTAACAGAACCAACCTGAATGCGGAACAGATCAACACAGCATTGCAGCGTGATGTAGTCCAGCGCCAGCTGGATCTACTGCGTTTACGCAAAACGCACCCGGCATTCCACTCGGATGCTGAGATCACGACTATGTGGAGTGCACCGGTGCTGAGCATCTGCTGGAAACATGGTGCGGATATGATTGTGTTGAGGGCAGATTTGGTAAAGGATAAGTTTGAAATTCAATAAATTAGGGGGTATCTGAAAAGTCAAAAATATCGTCTATTTCTACAAACGCAGCGGAATTTTGCGTTAAAAAGCCTTGGAATCCACAAAGGATTCCTGCGGCTCTTTGCCTTAAATTCTGCTTGTGTTTGCGAAATATCCGTCATTTTCTTTGTTTTCAAATACATCTTAGAAAACATATAGAATAAAAATAACTGCTATGCGGGAATTTTAGGCCTGCATGGCAGTTGTTGCTTCAATAGGTTCCCGGGAATAATAATGTTTTTTCTGCTGTGTAGGATGCACTGGGATGTATGATGCAAAAGCAGACGTGCCATCGGTACAGACTGTAAAGAAGTGGGAAGTCTGATACTGAAAATCGATTCTCTCCCAGCCGATAAAGGAGCAACGTTCTCCATAGAAGAAATTAGCCTTATGCGAATCACCATAAATCGGCTGAGAAACGAACGGCTGGCAAAAGGTCAGTACACGGATGCGGCAGATGATATGCGGCTAAAATGATTCTAAAACCAGAATAACATTAAAGAAAAAACCTCATTGTAAAAACACATTGCAATGAGGTTTTTGAGTGCGCCCGAAGGGATTCGCCAAGCCGCGCCCTAGAAACGCCCCACTGGGGCGTTTCTGCCCCGCGGGACGCAAAGCGCGGGGCACGGGCTGTTCGAATCCGCTCTTTTACTGCTCCATAAAATCCATGCAAAACAAAAAGAGCAGCACCCCATAAGGTGCCGCTCTTGGTGCGACCGGGAGGATTCGAACCTCTGGCCTTCCGGGTCGGAGAACTACGACATGGCAGTGCAACCAGACGCTGAAGCGTGAATTTTGTTGGTTCTGCACATTTGCCGCTAAAACAAGAAAAAGCCCGTTGTTGGTTGTCACAACAGGCTTTTCCGGCATTTTATAGTGCCACTGCACAGTAGTGGTCAAATGGTGGTCAAAAACCGCGTAACCTTAAGATGAGATGCTTTAAGGATGAAAAGAATTACGATTTCAATCGGTACTTTCTTGCCCTGCTGCTACCCTCCGCAACAATCGCTCCACTGGCAATCAGTTCTAACAGATACATCTTTGTGCGGGGGACTTGTAAGCCGATGGCGTCGGCAATTTGGGTGCTACTTGCTTCCGATGTGTCGGTCAAATATTGAAGGATGTCGTTCTTTCGCTTCTCTGAGATAGAATTAGACTTTCCGCCGTTTTTTGCCGCCGCTTTATTGGCGGCAAGCGGCAACAACAGTGTTGTGCGGTCTGGATTAAAGCTCTCCACGATTTCCGGCTCCTGCCAGCCCTGTTTTTGCCAGACGGTACGGATGCTCGGCAAACCGCTGCCCGCGCGCTCACCGACATTGATCAGGTTGAACATCTTAATGAGCGACTCGTTTCGCGGGTCGGATATGCTACCGGCAAGGGCCTCCTGCACATTGATACGGAACGCGCCGGGATTGGCGATGCGAATTTTATCCGGCCATTTTTGAATCACCAGACCGCGCCGGTCATAGTAGTCGGCGTGAATCAAGGCGTTTGCCAAAGCCTCGCGCAAAGCCTTATGCAGAGGGGTGTCGTCAATACGATCTGTACCCTCCAGCTTAAAAGGCACTTTAATATCCTGCGCAATCCGGTTGTATACGCGGAAGTAAAAGTCGCAAATGTTACCACTCCAATCACCGGAACTGGAGACGATACGGTCTGTCCAACGTTCATCTTCTGTGACAGAACGGTCATGCTCTTGATAATCCAGAAAATAATGTGGGAACTCGCGTACAATTTCGTATTCATGGCCGAACATAAGCAATCCGGCCGCTGTGGGGCGCAGTTTACCGTCCGTATCTCGCGCCATAGCACCGATGCGGTGCAGAAAATCCTCCACAGCTAATTCTGACCATACATGACCGGGTCGGAGATTATCCATGCGCTGGCGATAGCGGCGGATGGTGTCCCTGTCAAGGCAGTCTATCGTCATAGTAGGTGAAGGATACCCCAAGCTGCGAATAACAGCATTCTCATTGAATCCGGATTCAATAAAAAGTTGAATAGTATCTGTTCTTTGTTCAAGGCTGTACATCTCTGGCCTCCTACACATTTGAGTCCAGGATTTCGTCCGCACCCTCTTCACATGAAAGGTGAAAGGGCGAAAAATGACATATTTTTTTTTAAAAAAAGCATTGTAATGTTAGGTGCCTATGTTATACTTAACGCAAACCCATATCGGGTATGGAGGTAAGCGTAATGTACGGAATTTTAATTGTAGATGACAACTCTCTCGTCCGCATGTCGCTGGTGAACTTAATCAGCTGGAAGCAGCATAACGCTACCCTGGTTGCAATAGCGCATGATGGAAACGAAGCGTTTCGGTTGTGCGAAGAGCGTCTTCCACATATTGTAATCACCGATATAAAAATGCCCGGCTGTGATGGAATTACATTGATGCAGAAGATACACCGGTATTATCCGATGATTCAGGTTATCGCCATTAGTGCCCATGGAGTGTTTGAGTACGCTAAGCAGGCCATGCAGGCGGGATGCCTCAACTATATTCTAAAACCGATCAGTGGTGAAGAGCTGAACGAGTCCATTGCTTCGGCCATCGCTGTCATTCAAAGCAGAGGCGGACGGACAGACGAGGATCTGTACAACTTATACGAATATGCCTTGAACAGCTATCTTTCTTCTACCGAAAAATATTGTGCGGTCTTTTTGGCCGGCTGGGAGCTTCCGACGACAGAGGAGATCGAAAGCATCTGTGCGACAAAGTATTCGGGGCAGATATTGAAGGCACCCACTCAATACTTTCAAACCTTCTTATTGATTTTTGAGAAGAATGACGTCCTGGACAATTTGAAAAAGATAACAAATGCCTTAGTCGCTCGAGATGGTTGCAGATATGTGATTGAGCCCATTCCGGAGGCGGTATTGATTGACGAAGTGGGGAGCTATTTTGTTGGCATCAAAAAAAAGGTCGCCCTTACGGCTTTTTGGGCTGGGAATCTGGTCGTACATGACGAGAGGTTTATCTTAGAAAAATTAGAGGATGAAGTAAAAATCTATTGGTCTTTGATTGACTACCAGGGCATGGCTAACGCACTAATGAAGCGCTTGGACCGAAGTGACATCCGTGATTTCTCTGCGATGAGAAAAAACAAAAAACTGATTGAGGATTATCTGCGGCTGCTGATGACGATATGTTTGTCCCGGTTCGACGAAGTGTGCGAGCTAATGCTAAACATCCGTAACCAAGAAACGAACTTTCACTATAAGGACATACTTCAGGTTTTGGAAGATGTTGAGCAACTACTGCTTCTAATTTGTGAAGATGCGGCAAAACAGAAGCAGGACGGCGTCGGGATTTCCTGGAAAGTTCGCCGGATCATTGACATAAACTATCCGTCACCAATCAATCTCTCGATGTTATCGTCCATCTTGGTATATTCACCTTCCTATATTGATAGGAGTTTTCGGAAGATCTTTGGGATGAGTGTAAATCAATATCTCATTCAAACACGGCTTAATGCGGCGAAATCCCTGCTTTGGTCCACCAACAATAAAGTCAGAGATATCTCGGAAAGCGTTGGATATAATGACTACTTTAACTTTGCCAAACAGTTTCGGAAGCAGTTCGGCTTGACGCCGACAGAATACCGAGCACAGCGAGAACGTAATAAGACATAAAAAAGATGGAATAATGACATATTCATTTACGGTCTGTTTGTTATACTGAATTTGCACCGGTGATAATGCAAATCCGCATGAATTTGCGAATAGGTGCAAAATACAACGAAGGAGAATAAACGAAATGAGAAAACGGAAAGCTTTTTTAGGAGTTGGTTTGGCCTGCGCACTTCTGCTTACTATGCTCGCCGGTTGCGGAGCACAGGAATCCAGTGCTGCGCCCACGTCTGAGGCGTCTGTGAAGACAGAACAGACTGAATCCCAGAGTGGAAATGTATTCACCAACCCGGATGTGAGCATCGGCGAGGGAACAATCACAGTGCTTACTAATGTGACGGAAGGCAATCGCCTGAAGGAATTGGAGAAATACGCTCAGGAGTTCGATGCGAAATATCCCGGTACTCAGAAGGTGGAATTCGAGGCCATCGACGATTATGAGAATCAGACGAAAATCCGTTTGTCCGGCTCGGATTATGGCGATGTCCTGCTGATACCGAACACGGTGGATGTTGAGAACTTGGACGAGTACTTTGTACCGCTGGGAAAATATGACGAGTTGTCGAAACAGTATTACTGCATTGATGACCGCACTTACGATGATGTGGTATACGGAATTCCGGTGTCGGTGCAGTTCACAGGAATCTTCTATAATAAAACGGTTTTCGAGGAAGCCGGCATCACACAGATTCCGCGCACGATTGACGAGTTTATGGATGTCCTAAAGACGATTAAGGAAAAGACGGATGCAATTCCTTTGTATACGGCATATGCGGAACAGTGGCCGCTGAATCAGTGGGAGGCCAACACGCTGACGGTGGCCGGCGATGTGGATTATCCGTATGTGTTGCAGGCTCATGATCGTCAGAACTTCTTGAAGGGGAGCCCGAACTACAATCTGTACCGCATTATGTATGAGGCCCCTGCAGCAGGTCTGATTGAAGACGATCCTGCCACGGCAACTTTTGACGAAGCAAAGCGCCTGATGGCAAATGGCAAAGTGGCGACATGTGTGTGCAGCTCTTGGGCAATCAGCCAATTCCAAGAGGCGGCTGCTGATGCCGGAGTGAGCGAGGATGTGATTGGGTACATGCCGTTCCCGACCCCAACGGCTGATATGAAGCAGTTGGTGCGTTTGGGTCGTGACTATGTGAACGGAGTCAGCGTACATTCTAAGCATCAGGACATCGCGCTTGCTTGGGTGAAATTCTTCGCGGAGACCGACTACTCCACTCGTCTTGCTTCCAGTGTTTCTCCCCTGGTTGGCAGTGAGCTCCCGGAGATCGCTGTGGATTGGTACGATTTGGGCGTAGAGTTTGCAGCCTGCACAGCGGCCCAAGGAGAAGATCAGGGTTTGCTCGATAAGATTGATAAGGAATCTGAGGTCGGCCTTCTGGATGCGACTTTTAAGCAGCGCATCATTGACGCCGCCATCGGCAACAGAGATGAAACCTACGATGATATCATGAATGATCTGAACAGCTCTTGGGTCGCCGCGATGGATACACTGGGCGTACAATGAGCGTCTGACTTGTTCAAATGTAGAAGATTGCTTTGCAGAATGAAGCGTTCTGCCTAACGCTTCATTCTGCTTTTTTACTTCATTTTGCTTTTCTACAAGGAATAAAGAAGCACCCAGTTCAGGAAGCTCTGATTATATCAATGAGAGCCGGCGGCAAAATACTTTGCATTTTTACCGTTTTCGGAACTGCAAGGACGGAGCAAAAGATTCGCCGCCAGCCGAAATTGAATTATTCAGAACCTTCTCAGATTCGGATGTAAATTAAGACCATCTGAAGCGGGGTAAAGGGTAACGAAAGGGATACACGTTGATGAAGAATTTCAAGTTTACCAGGTTTGCCGATTTGAAACGAAAAACTCAGCAACGAATTATCATTGTGTGCTTTTTACTATTTCCCACGACATTGCTGATCGTATTCAATTATCTGCCTCTTACACAGCTACTGCTTTACAGCTTTACCGACTGGAACGGCACCAGCAGAAATTTTCAGTTCGTTGGCCTCAATAATTACGCTAAACTGTGGCAGGATCCGGAACAATTTGCTGTCCTAAAGGTATCTTTGTACTACATCATCGGTACACTGATTCAGACGGCCCTTGCTCTGTATTTTGCGACGATTTTGAGCTTCAGGGTAAGGTTTAAGAACTTTTTCAAAGCTGTTATTTTTTTCCCTTATTTGATCAATGGTGTAGCTATCGGATTCATCTTCCTGCTTTTCTACCGCAGCGAAGGGATGCTGGATGTTGTTATGCAGTTCCTGGGATTGGGAACGCACATTCACAAGTGGCTGGGAGATCCCCACATTGTTAACTGGTCGATCGTGGCAGCATCCATATGGCGCTACATGGGATTTATGTTTGTGATTTTCTATGGAGCCATTTCCTCGATTCCCACGGACATTTATGAAGCGGCAGCAATTGACGGTGTGAATGCATGGCAGAGGTTTTGGTTCATTATTGTGCCATCAATCCGCCAGGTGATTTTCGTAAACCTGGTCATCAACATCAGTGGCGCGCTGAGCATTTATGAGATGCCGTATATCATGACAGGAGGCGCCAATGGAACAAAGACTTTTTTGATGAACATATTGGATACCGCTTTTAAATACAATAAATACGGCGTTGCTTCCAGTATGTCGCTGGTTTTGCTGGCTGTCGTTTTGCTTGTGGCAGTACTGCAAAAGCTTGTCATTGGAAAGGAGGAGGCAGAATGAGTGTCAGGAAGCGTTCTACCCTGCTTGGGAAAGTGCTGGTGGCACTGAAGTACATTTCCCTCATTCTCATCACGCTTGTGTGTTTAGCCCCCATTATACTGGCCATTGTTACATCGCTCAAATCAAAGGCGGAAGTGTATGATTTAGGTGTTCTGCAACTGCCTGAAAGGCTTCATTTTGAAAATTATGTCACAGCCTTTGTGGACGGAAATATGCTGAACGGTTTTATGAACACTGTCATCATGTTGGGTGTGTCGTTAATCTTCGTGATTTTGAACGGGACAATGCTCGCATATATCTTCAGTCGGTTTGAGTTCCGCGGAAAGAAACTTCTGAAAAACGCTTTCTTATTCGCTTCTATCGTCCCAAGTATGAGCGTTCAGGTGATGGTATACCGCATTATCAGTGCTTTAGGTGTGTATAATACGCGGATGGCGGGTTTTCTTCTGTACATCGGCACCGACATAATCGCCATCTATATTTTCTTGCAGCAACTCTCGACCATCCCCGTATCACTGGATGAAGCAGCCATCATTGACGGGGCAAGTTACTTCACAGTGTACCGACGCATCATTTTACCGTTGCTCCGACCGGCAATTACCACGATAGTCATCATAAAGGGAGTTGGAATTTACAACGACTTTTATATCCCCTATCAGTACATGCCAAAGAACAGCTTGCGTGTAGTTGCCACGACATTGTTTCAATTCAAAGGGCAATATGGAACGCAATGGGAGGTCATTTGCGCGGGTGCTATCATTACAGTTATCCCAATTCTAATAATATTTATCTTGCTCCAAAAGCAAATTTACAATGGGCTAATTCAGGGATCAATTAAATGAAAGGGAACTGTTTGCTATGGTAGAAAAGAAAAAAATGCTAATGTTTATCTCCCAGTTGGAGATGGCAGAAGTATCGGTGATTATCCCCACTCTGTCTTGGGTGGCAGAGCAAGCCGGAATGGTTTTTGAAGCTTACTTGGGGAGTGAGCGGGACGGACTTCTTTTTGCGAAAACGGGTAGCACAGTACTGGGGGGCAACCATTTTCAGCAGTTTAATTATTTGAATGCATATTATGACATTTACTATTTCATCTATGGGACAACCAGCTTGTTCGATTCTTCGATTCGGGCATTTTCTAAAAATGTAATTGTGCGAGCAAAATCCATCCGGGAATTTTACTGCGGCGTACAGGATTACTTTGGTCTGGAAGAAGAAAAAGTCGTATTGTTCGACACAGAGTACATCAACGACGGAACCACCAGCCGGGAATTTCTTCCGTATTTCTATCCGGAAGTGCTGTTTCATCAAGCGTGGGGATACATAGGTCAGAAGGAAAATTTTCTGCCCGAAACCATTATTTCGGAGATTCCCCCCCTCTCGAATACGATTGGAGTAGAAACTCTGTCGGCTGAAATAGCTCACCGGTACGAAAAGCAGGCAAAGGGAGTTGCTTTTGGCGATCCGGATGCCATTTTGTCCATGATGGCCACGCTTTGTCGGGATAAATATGTTGCTCTTTACGGGGCAGCGAAACCCAAAAAGTTGAAAGATATAGAGGTATCGTCCTACACCGAGCAATACACCTGTGCAATGGAAGATATTAAGCAGCTGACAAAGGCAACAAACAATAATGTTTTAGTCGGGCGCCAGATTGGGGACGGAGATTTGTTTGAGTGGGGAAAGCACGGCATCTGCATTAAAATCATGGATCCGAATCGTCCGGCGTTTCCGAGTGTTTCTACCATTCCGTATCAGTGGGCCAATACAGAACGCTGCTGGGATGAGAACGAACCCAGTGACGAACAACTGATGCAATATGCCCAGCAGGGAAAAATCCTCTCCACCTTAGTGTGGCATTCGGGCGAAATGGCCCATAACGAGGCCATGATCAATTTGATGGAGTTGGCTTCCTTCACCGGCATTAAAATGGGAATTGGCGTACATGCCGCACGCTATCAGACATGCCCACAGCTGTGGGAACTGCTTTCTGTGGAACGCTCACAGGGCGGTGTGTGGGGCTTGATCGAACCCATTCTGCACTGCGGCGGCATGGGTGTCATGGCCGAATGCGGCTGCCCCCCGGAGGCGCTGAAACAGCACTGCGTCCGTGCAATGAAGGAAATCGAAGAGATTGCCGGAAAAGCAGGAATGCCAAAGGGCTATATGGCATTTATGGATACTGATTTAAAAACGCTCACACAGCTTCATCCGGAGCTGTATCAGGCGGTGGAGGAAGTCGGTCTGGATTATTACATTTCTTCCGCACTGCCGGGAAGAAATCGCATTCTATACCAGGGAAAGTCCATGGTTGCTTTCAATCTTACCCCGCGCAATGTGTGCGCCGGGTCCCCCTATGTGCGTATGTCTGTGATGGAGGACATCGTTGAGTGTGAGCGCACTGCGCCCGGCTGGATTATGGGAGTGCTTGATTCGCCAGTTGTCTCGTTCACGCCATATATTTGGAATAGGGGCAGCAAATTCATGGAAATCGTCAACTGGATGGTGCATGGGGAGACAATCAATGTTCTTCCGCACACAATCTCGAGATACACTCGGATTCTCAAAAAAATGGGGTACATTGAGTAATGTTTATGATTAAGCCTTTGAAAGAGGCAATAGAAGAATCTTATACCAAAATTAGAGAGCTGGAAATTGCCCAGCTGTATGCCAGCTGCTACAAAACGGCATGGGAGACGACGCTGTCCCTAGAGGAAGATGGAAAGAGTTATGTATTCACGGGCGATATTCATGCCATGTGGCTACGGGACAGCGCAATGCAGCTTCTTCCGTATTTGAGTATGGCGGATATTGATGTTGTGGCGAGGGCTCTGCGTGGCGTTGTGCTTCAGCAGGCACACTTTATTCAAATTGATCCCTATGCCAACGCGTTCAACCGAAAGCCCGATGGCAGCTGCTTTTGCGCAGATCACACGCAAATGAGCCCGTGGGTTTGGGAGCGAAAGTATGAGGTGGATTCTCTGGCGTTCTTTCTGTTCTTCCTGGAAGCCTATTTCCGTCGGACGAAGGATCGCACGGTATTTACCGAGACCGTGGTTGGTGCGGTGCAGACCATATTAGAGGTTTGGCGAACAGAGCAAAAACACGCGGAATTCTCCCCCTATCGGTTCGAACGTGACTCTCCTTTGAAAACGGAAACATTAAGCAATGGAGGGCAGGGCACGCTTGTGGGCTATACAGGAATGACATGGTCCGGCTTCCGCCCGAGCGACGACGCGTGCGAGCTGCATTATTTGATTCCTGCCAATATGCTGGCGGTCAGTGTGCTTAACAGTTTACAGGAACTACCATTGCCTGATGCCATCTTGAAATCTGCCAAATCGCTCAGCAGGGAGATTGATTCCGGCATTCAAAAGTTCGGAGTTATCGAGCATCCGAAGTATGGTCGCATTTTTGCCTATGAAGTGGATGGTCTTGGAAACTATACTTTGATGGATGACGCGAATCTGCCCAGCTTGCTGGGTGCCCCATGGTACGGCTACTGCCAGCCGGAGGATGAGATCTATAAAAACACGCGTCGTTTTCTCCTCAGCGAGAATAATCCATATTATTTCACGGGGAAGTTTGGCGCGGGGATTGGAAGTCAGCACACCCGTAAAGGGTATATCTGGCCGATTGCACTTGCCGTCCAGGGGTTGACATCCACGTCTCTTGATGAAAAAAAGGAAATCCTGTCGATGCTTTTCAACACCACCGCCGGCACCTATCACATGCATGAAAGTTTTGAGGCGAACGATCCGACACATTTTACGCGCGCATGGTTTGCATGGGCCGATTCGATGTTCTGTCTCTTGGTGCAGCAAATATATAAATTATGACGTACTCTATGCGTAGCTGCGATGCCATATGGGACGCGGAAGCGTTTATGCTCGCAGAAGGGAGGGCGTCGGAACAGAGTCATTCAATAACAGAGGAGTGCCGTCATGATAACACAAACACTGAACAGAGGCTGGTGCATCCGGCCATGTACGCACGGAGACTGGGAAATAAAGGCGAATATTCCCTGCAGTGTGTTGCATGCAATGCTGGATGCAAAACTGGTATGTGATCCCTTTTATCGAAAAAACGAGTATGAAGTCCGAGAGCTGTTTAATCAGGACTTTTGCTACACGCTGTGCTTTGTACCGCAAAAGGAGATTCTGAAGCAGGAGTATGCCGAATTGGTCTTTTACGGACTGGACACCCTGGCTGATATTCGATTGAACGGTGAGTTCCTCGCGTCGGTGGATAATATGCATCGCACATGGCGTTTGCCGGTTGCCGGCAAATTGAAAAAGGGCGAAAACCATCTGGAAATTATCTTTCGATCTTCGTTGAAATTTATCCGGGAAAAAGGTCAGGATCCCTCCATACACTATGTGGCAAAGGGCTGTATCCGCGGAAACAATTATTTACGAAAAGCACATTGTATGTTCGGCTGGGATTGGGGTCCCCAACTGCCGGATGCAGGTATCTGGCGCCCGGTGGAGTTGTGCGCTTTTTCGGACGCGCGCATCGCCGACGTGCGCATAAAGCAGGAACATTGCACCGGAACGGTCTTCCTTCAAACGGAAGTGCGTCTCGCCCAACTTGCAGACTTAGAGAGTTACACTGTCTGCTGCACACTCACTTCGCCGTCAGGAGATGCGCTATATGCACAAAGTGTGTCCGCAGAGGAAACAGCAGCGGTATCTTTCGTGCTGAAATCTCCGCAACTGTGGTGGCCGAACACGTATGGCGAGCAGCCTCTGTATACTTTGAATGTGGAACTGCATGACAAAGATAGTCAAGTGCTGGATGACTGGCACAAGCAGATTGGTCTGCGGGAGTTGACGATAAGCCGTAATCAGGATGAATGGGGTGAGGAATTCTGTTTTCGGGTCAATGGTGTCAAGATATTCGCCATGGGAGCTGACTATATACCCGAGGACAGTGTAGTCACGAGAGTTACGCCCGAGCAGACGCTGCGTCTTCTGAAGGATTGCGCCGCTGCCAACTTCAACACAATCCGCGTATGGGGCGGTGGCTACTATCCCGATGATTGGTTCTACGACGCCTGCGATCGCCTTGGCTTGATCGTCTGGCAGGATGCAATGTTTGCCTGTAATGTGTACCGGATGGATGCGGCGTTTGAAGAGAATATTCGTGCAGAGCTGCGGGACAATCTGCTGCGCATTCGTCATCACGCATGCTTGGGTCTTCTATGCGGTAACAACGAAATGGAGCTTGGCTGGGTGGGCTGGGAAGACGTGGTAACGCACCATCCTGCGCTGAAAGCAGACTACATCAAGATGTTCGAATACGTAATCTCGCAGGAAGCACAGATTAATGCGCCGGACGTGTTTTACTGGCCCTCCTCGCCCTCCTCGGGTGGTTCCTTCGATGATCCGAATGCCGAGAATCGGGGAGATGTCCATTATTGGGACGTATGGCATAGAATGAAGCCCTTTACAGATTACGAAAAGTTCTATTTCCGTTTTTGCTCTGAATTTGGATTTGAATCATTCCCCGGGCGCAAAACCATTGAGACTTTCACAGAGCCAAGTGACCGTAATATTTTTTCTCCCGTGATGGAAAGCCATCAGAAAAACGGTGCAGCCAATGGATTGATCATGTTCTATATTTCCAGCTATTACCGCTACCCGAAGGACTTTGACAGTCTGCTCTATATTTCGCAGCTTTTGCAGGCGGAAGCGATGCGGCACGGCGTGGAACACTGGCGACGTAACAGAGGCCGCTGCATGGGCGCCATTTACTGGCAGCTCAACGACTGCTGGCCGGTGGCATCGTGGGCCAGTATTGATTATTTCGGACGCTGGAAAGCGTTGCACTATTATGCACGCCGCTTTTTTTCGCCGCGTATGGTGACGGCAAAGGCGGAAGATGCCAAACTGCGGATGTGGGTTCACAACGACAGTCGCACAGCGCTTGAGGGCACGGTTGAGGTAGAGCTGAGAGACACGGCTTATGGTCTTTTGGCTCATATGGAGGTGCCGGTTCAGGTGCCGCCTCTCAGCGTGACAGAACTGGATCCGGTTGACTTTATGCAGGAGTTGGCGGAACGCGGACAGGATACGGTATTTGTTGCGTATCGGTTGTGCGAAAAGAACAATACCGGCGCATATGCCAGCACGCTGTTCTGTCGACCCAAACAAATGGAGTTACCACGACCGAACTACACAGTGCATGTGCTGGACTGCGGTAATGTGTTTGATATTTACGTAAAAAGCGATTGTTATGCGCATCAAGTGGAGATAGAAACAAACTTGACTGACCGCCCATTCTCCGATAACTACTTCTCCTTGTGTACACCGCAGGGTGTACATGTCGCACTGGAAAAGGACTCTGTGGCGCCGGGAGTGACAGCAGAACAGTTGCGAGAAAGCTTGCAAGTGCGTAGTGTGGCAGATACATTCTGAAAACTAAATATGTCATTTTTGCTTCGAAATAAGAATAGACATCAGCATTGGGGATAACACGGTGAGCCACTCCACTTCCCGTGCTATCTGATTGATTTTGTAACGCAAAGAGAATCAGCGCAGAAACTACCCTGAAGCAGTAAAGGAGGACTTGGTATGGCATATTTGGGCGTTGACCTAGGTGGAACCAATATTAAGGCGGCGCTGGTGACGGAGGAAGGGAAAATCCTGCGAGAAGCATCAGTGCCCACGGCGCTCCCGCGTTCGTCCGAGGCTGTGTGCGATGACATAGTGAAGCTTTGCACAGAGTTGGCCTCGGGGGAGTGGGTGGAAGCAATCGGTGTCGGTTGCCCTGGTTCGGTGGATCGTGGCCGGGTGCTCTATTCTAACAACTTGAATTGGCATAATTTTAATATGGCAGAATATTTGCAGAGTCGTACAGGTCTGCCAGTTTATATCGGTAATGATGCCAATGTGGCAGCCTTGGGTGAGGCGCTGGCGGGCTGCGCCAAAGGTGCAGAAAGCGCGGTCATCGTGACATTGGGCACCGGCATAGGCGGTGGCGTAGTGCTGCAAGGAAAACTTCTAACTGGCTATACTGGTGTAGCCTCAGAGCCTGGGCATATGGTGATTATGGACAGCCTCGATGCACCACGCTGCACTTGCGGGCGGTGTGGATGCTTTGAAAGCCTCGCAAGTGCAACGGCTTTGATCCGAATGACGGCAGAGACATACCGTGCCCACCCGCAGAGCCTGCTACATACGCTGGCCCCGCGGGAGGATGCTATAACAGGACGAACCGCCTTCGATGCCGCAGTCCAAGGCGATATTGCGGCTCAGGAAGTGGTGGAACATTATATTCATTACTTGGCGGTTGGAGTAGCAAACCTCATTAATATCTTTTTCCCGGAAGTCATTGGACTTTCAGGCGGCGTGGCAAATCAGGGAGAGGCACTTTTGAAACCACTGCGTGCAGCAGTGGAACCGATGGTGTTCGGCAATGCCTTTGCCCAAAAGCATACGAGGATTACGACCTGTACGCTGGGTTACCACGCCGGGGTCATAGGTGCGGCGCTTCTGGCAAAACAAAAGCAGTAAAGCGAATATACTTTAAAGAATGCAAGCTCAGCGGATCAACCCTAACCCAGCCCTGCATGACCTCAAAATGCAGATGGTTGCCAGTTGAATCCACATACCCAACAACCTGCCCTGCCGTTACCGCTTCACCAGCGGTAACGGCAGTTTGCGTTTTGTGGGCATACAGGCGAAATAAACGTCCATAAACGGTGAGAATCACCGCACCTGCAGATTCGCATCCAGAAAGACGGATTGCTAATTTCCCTGCCAAGCACTCTGCCTGCTGCGTATATTCTGGAAATTGTGAAAGGACTCGCCTAATGCTGGGAAAAATTCCTCAGACCTAAAATGTGTATATCGTAACCGGGTATACGCAAAGGGCTTCGAAGTCCGGTTCCATATGTTATGCAGAATTTCAAAATGAATCCATATGACAGGGGCTTATTTCTGTTCTGCGGTAAAAAGTGCGACAGGTTAGGATTTTCCATGCTTATGCCATAAATAGGTCAAAAACGGAATCGGCGTGCCGAAGTCCGTTCTGTTGCTGAATACGCCAATGTCGGTTATGAAACCGCTGTTGACAGCAAACTGAACATTATATCCGGGTTTTAGCTGACCATTGCGCATATGGTCGTCTTTCATATGCATAAAAGTGGCATCTGTGTCTGTCTTGGAATAGCTGTTGCGATTCTCCCCGCAAATTGCCTTCTTTCTGTTATACTCCATCCAGCGGCTATACAAGAGAGCCAGTTCATCCCGCTCCCGAACGATCTCCGGCTTATGATGCCCGCGGCCTTTTTTCACTTCAATGCCCTGCGCCTCGATTTCCGCATTGAGCTGTTCCGGTCTTTTCTCAACCTTAGTCGAGGTCAGATTTCCTTGCGGACATACCAGCTCTTTCAACCTTGTCTTGATTTTCTCAAGCTGTTTGCTTACCTGCTTTAGCCATACGAATGTATACCGATTTGCCATGCTTTCGATTTTGGTTCCATCCACAAACACCTCAGAGTGCTCGGTATACCCTTTATCCTCCAGCTTCTTTACATATTGAAAGAACAAATCCTCGAACGCTTCCTACAGGTTACGGTTGCTCCGAAATCTTGCTATGGTGCAGTGATCCAGCGCTTTCTGATCCTCCAGCATCCAGCGGAATACCATATTCTCCCTGCACAGATCCTCTATTTTACGGCTGGAATATACGCCCTTCATGTAGGCGCACACCAGAACTTTAAATAACACACGCGGCTCTATCCGCAATTTTCGGATTTCCGAATAAACGCTATACAACTTTGTGAAATCCAGTCCCTCAAGCTGGGTGCTTGCCTGATAGAGCGCGTTGTGTTTCGATATTCTTATTTCTGTCGGCATCCGAAATTTTAACTGTTGACTTTTTTCCAAAATTTCGATATGCTGTTCTTGCTTTTGAGTTTCTTTCACAACTATTAACTTAAAGCAAAAGACCGAAGTTGTAAAGCCTTTTTTGGCTTTTTACTTCGGTCTTTCTTTTTTAGAGGGGGATGTGCAACAGCCCCCCCTTTTTTTTGGCGTTTTGTGGTGCCGCTGCACAGTAGTTGTCAAATGGTGGTCAACTACGAATGGGCAGAAATTCAGGGAGCCAAAGAAATAGAAGACTTGGACAGAGCCAATACACTATTCGGAAATCATTTCGCCAAATAGCTCTTTCAAAAAATCATCCACGCCGCCTGCAGCCTGAATTGTGGCAATCATCAAATCATCCGGGTCAACACGGGCAAAATCAATGACATATCCCGCATGGCGGGCAAGCTGCGAAAGAAAAACACGCTGGGTCCTGCCGTTGCCTTCGCGGAATGGGTGAAGTTCATTTGTCCGTTCGTATAAATCTACTATGGCAGAAATGAAATGTGCTTTATCTAACCCCACAAGAAAGCATTGCTTCTCTAATCTGGAAAAAATCGCACTTGATGTACTTTCAATTTGCGCAGCGAGGCAAAACTGCGTGCCTTTCTTTGCAATATCTACGGTGCGCGGCTTACCCGCCCATTCGTATAAATCTTCAAACAAAAAGCGATGAATCGCACAGTAATGCGCAAAATCGAAACTTTCTGCTAAAGGTTTTTCTTCCCATAAAGCAGCCTTGGCAGGAACGATCGTACCTTCCACAGCGTCCAAATCCGCTTGATTACGAATGTTCAATGTGTTTATCAATACAACCGTACCCGGATAGCACCCATCCTGCAAAGAATCCACTGCATAGTTTGCCATGGCATTTTACCCTCGCTGCGCCCTGCGCCGTGCCAGAATTTCGGCAGCCAAGGTGCGGGCATCTACTTTGCCGTCCATCAGGCGGCGGCAATCTATGCGAGTCTGTTCCGTAACCTCGTACCCTTCCATGCGCGAAGATGCCAAAGCGTTTTCCAATGCCTGTTCGCGGGTAATCGGTGCCATATACAAAACCGCCTTCCTATGATTTTGTATCTATTATAAACGATAAGCCGGGCAAAAGCAATCACGCTTTTGTCCGGCTTTCAGGGTCAAGGCAATACCGCATAATTCTAAGTGCCGATACGGCGAGCGAGGTGCGGCAGCTGCTAAGCCAAAAGCGCAGATAATACTTTGTGTATTATCGAGCATTTTGGCAACGCAGATGCCGTGCCGAAGCCGCTGGAGCGGTGCTTAAGCCGTAAGGCGGGAATTGTGCGGTGTTGCCTTAAGCAAGAATCAGCGACAGCAGATAGAACGGTGTCGGGTCCGGGGCGGCGGAGGGAAGCGCTGTGATCGTCACGGTGTGCCGGGCGCGGGGGGCGTGGTGCAGCACCGGGGTCAGCGCCAGACTGTCGCCCCAATCCTCGTCAAAGTTGCCGTCCAGCAAAATCGGGTGCGCGGTGTCGCCGTCCATCACCAGCTGCGCCTGCAGGGCGGGGCGTTGGATCGTGCGGCGGAACTGCACCGCAAGGCAGCTGCAGTCCACCGTAAAGGTCAGGGAATCCCCTGCCTTTTGGGCAAACCAGCCGTTTTTCCAGTGGTCGAGATGCCCAAGCTTTTCCCTCGTGTCGGCGCGGAAACCGTGCAGCGCGGGGCAGGCTTCGCGCAGTGTCAGCCGTTGGGCGTTTTCGTAGGCGTTGGCGGTCAGCGGGGCGGGCAGCGGAGATTCGGCTTCCGGCTCGTCCCGCTGGGCATTGACATCTGCCAGCAGCTTTGTAATCTCCTCTGCCACAAGCCCGTGGCCGAAGTCGTTCGGGTGCAGACCATCGGGCGTGAGCTGCTGCATTGTGTACTGTCCGTCTTTCATTTGGCGGTAGATCGTGTTTTGTACACTGACGCGGGGCAGGGCGTACCAATCGCCCACGGCACCGTGCTGTGCCTCGGTGGTCAGACCGCTGTCATAATAGATGTTGTGCAGCAGCACCAGCGCAGGACGGGACGGCCAAGACAAGATACGGCGGACGGCTCCCTCGTAGGTTTCCTGACAGAATGTGTTGCGTGTGTCGTTGACGCTGAAATCCAGCACGACAAAGTCGGGCTGGTACATCAAAAGGTCGGTCACAGCGCGGGACACCCCATACAGCGAGTCGGTACCGCCGATGCCGCCGTTGACATAGTGGAATTTTGCCTGCGGGAACGTTTCGCACCACCAGCGGTATACACGGTAGGCGTAGGTGTTTTCCGGCTGGGTGGTAAGGCTGCCCTGTGTGATGGAGCCGCCCAGAAATCCGATGGTCAGTTCCTCGCCGGCAGCGGCGCGGCAAAGGACGCTTTTCAGTTTGGTTGTGTTCATGCCTGTTCCTCCAGCTTGTGTTTCAAAAAGGCGGTCAATACCTCGGCGGCGGCACGGTGAGAGAGAACGCCCGGGTGCTGCCGCGAACCCACGGTGTCGGCAGTTGTGTCCGGCAGCGGCAGGTAGAAGGCGCGCGTGTCGCCGCTGCGGCTGCCGTATTGTTGAACGGCACCCTGCAGCACCTCCTGCAGCCCGCTGCCCAGCATTCCATAGCTCCAGACCAGCACGGCGCGGGGGTTGCGCTCACGCAGTATCGTCAAAAAATCGCAGACGGCATCTTGCAGGCGGCGCACATCCTCGGGGTGGTAGCTGCCGTCCGGCAGTGTGCGCAGCTTGTACGCTTTGCCGGTCACGGGGTCGAGCCACGCCGGATTGCAGAAGGCGTGTTCATCGTTGGTGGCGAGGTTTACAATGACTGCATTGGGCTGCCAAGCAGAAAAATCGTTCTGCTGTTTAGCACCGAGGGCAGTGTTGCGCGCACCCTCCGCCACGCCGCAGACCTGCTCGTAATAGGGCGGCAGGGTATGGTGCGGGTCATTGTCCCACCCGCAGACGATGCCCCAACCACTCTGGGAGACAAGGCGGTACTCAGCCCCGAGCGCATCGGAGGTCAGGCGGGCGTAGTGGTTTTCGGCGCTGAAAAAGGCACCGATCCAGTCCTCCTCCTGCCGGGCTCCCAGCGTACCCTCGCCGCTGGTGATGCTGTCTCCCACAAATTCCAGCCGACAGCGCGGCTCCGGCAAGGGCAGAAATTCGCCGCCGGCATATTCTACGGCGTTCAGCTGCAAAAAGTGGGTGGGATCCTGCTGCATCGGCTGTACATCATTTAAAAGGCGGATGTGCTTCGGCGTGCCGGGCGTCATACCGCGGAACGCGCAGACACGGTTGCGCCCCGGGGTCAGTGCCTGCCGGGCAATCCATGCGCCGTTCAGCTCGATGCTGACCCACGGCTCGATCTCGGTGTAGTCACACTCCAGTTGGAACCACAGCTCACTGCCGGTAAAAAGCAGCTCTGCGCCGGAGGCAGTCCAGAACAGCGGCAGCGGGTTGCGCCCCCTATGGCGGCCCAAGGCGCGGATCTGCGGCAGGACGGAAAGCGGGCTGATTTGCAGTGCGGTCATTTGCGGTACATTCCTTTGTAATAGGTTTCAATGATGTCGGCAGCGGGACGGTTGTTGACGGCGTAAGGGCTGGAAACGCCCGGGTCGGCGGGCCAGTCCCAGACGCCGAAGCCCTGTACAAAGGGAGCCTGACGGCAGGCATCGAACATGGCCTTGTACCATGCGGCCTGCTCGGCATTGTCCGGTGCGCCCGTCAGCTCCCAGTTGTTCGGTACGGCGGCGGAGCCATGCACCGCCATGCAGCCTGCCTCGGTAAAAAGCACGGGCTTACGGAATTTTTCTGCCACCTGTCCGATGCGCGCCAGCTGGCGCGGCCAGTCCTGCAACGGATAGTACCCGCTGGACGCAATCACATCCACGGCATCCCACCATGCGATGTGATCCTCGCCGTATTTGTCACAGTTATAGGTCAGTGTGCCGGGGTATACCCCGCGCACGGCGGCCAAAAGCTGCCGCCATTCGGCTTCACGGTGCTCGGTCATTGTCATCTCGCAGCCGGTGATGAACAGCTTGCAGCCTTCGCGGGCGGCGATTTCGGCGTAATGCAGCTGAAACGCTGTGTACTGCGCAAACCAACGGCCCCATTGGCTCTCGCAGGGGACATCGTGGTCAAAAAAACTGATGCGCGCCCGCCATACGCCGTTGGCGCAGTTGACGGTAGGCTTGAGTGCGACCTCCAGCCCAAGGCTGCGTGCAAAGCGGATGCAGCCGCAAAGCTCCGCGTCTGTGGGGGTGGCGGCGCTGCGGTAGTCGATTTCTTCACTGTACGGGGTGGCCTGCACCCCGGCAGGGGTAAGGATGACCCAGCGGCAGCCGGTTTTGGCGGCCATTGCGGCAAGGCTGCGGCGAGCGGTGCCCCCGCCCAGTACGCCGCGGTGCGGGAATACGGCAAAATTGACAGCAGTAAACGGGTGATTGAACATAGCGAGGCAACCCCTTTGCACGAAAAATATAAGTCCCTGTTTGGCTTTTAGTATAGCAAAGAAAAACGGTCTGTCAAGTAGTTTTAACTAAAAATGATTGCGGTATTTAGCTAATTTGATGGTTGACCTTTAGCCATACAGCCATTATAATAAAGTATATACTAGGATGAGTAAGGAGTGTTTGCGTATGGCAAAGGGTGTCCGGATGGCGGATATTGCCGAAAAATTAGGCATCAGCATCGTATCGGTGTCCAAGGCGCTGGCCGGCAAAGACGGCGTAAGCGAGGAGATGCGCGCCAAAATACTCTCCACGGCGGAGGAGTTGGGCTACCGTTCACCTGCTGCCAAGGCGACGGCCACGCAGCAGACCGGCGGACAGATCATCGGCGTGCTGGTGGCAGATCACTTTTTTAACGAAAATACATTCTATTCCAATCTGTACCGCGCTATTTTGCAGCACAGCGCACCGCAGGGCATCAGCGTGGCGATGGAAATCGTCTTCCCTCAGGCGGAGCAAAGCTGTACGATGCCTACCTTTTTGGTCAACCGCAAGGTGGACGGACTGATTTTTATGGGGGAGATCGACCGCCGGTATATGTCCACTGCTGCGCAGAGCGGCCTGCCGTTCCTGCTGCTTGATTTCTACGATGATGCGATCGCGGCAGACTGTGTGCTGTCCGACAATGTCAGCGGCGCGTATCAGCTGACCGAAACTATTCTGCGCACCGGGCGCAGGGAGATTGCCTTTGTGGGCAGTGTCAATGCGACCAGTTCAATCATGGATCGCTATCTCGGCTACACCAAGGCATTGCTGCGCGCCGGTCTTGAGCCGCGCGCCGACTGGCGGCTTGAGGACCGCGGTGCGGACGGACGGTTTATCCCGCTTACGCTGCCGCAGCAGATGCCGCAGGCATTTGTCTGCAGCTGCGATGAGGTTGCCTACAATCTGGTCGAGACACTGCGCCGTGCCGGATACCGGGTGCCGCAGGATGTGGCCGTGGCAGGATATGACGATTTCCGATATTCCACCATCTGCGATCCGCCGTTGACAAGCTACCGCGTGGATGTGGACAGCATGGCGGCCGCTGCCGTGGATCAGATGCGCCGTAAGATGGCACGAAAGCACAGCCTTGCCCCTACCATTATGGTGCCGGGGGCGTTGGTCGTGCGCGAGTCCACCGCCAAGCAGGATTAAGTATTTAACTTAAACGCAGGCTAAATAATTCGTTTAGCTTGCGTTTTGCCATATTTCGAGCGTTTTTGTTGTCGTTTTGCATAGTCAGAAACCACGAAATTTGCGCGATTTCCCAAGTTTAAGAAACTTTTAGCTAACATATTGACTTAAACGAAAGAAAATTATATACTAAATATGCAATCAGGAGTTAGCTAAACGGACGCGAGCGATGCGGAAACAAGAGCGAATGTTTAGGGGTGCTCCGCCAATGAAACTGCTTTTCTTAAGGAGGAAAACGCATTATGAAAAAGCTTATCGCAATGGGTATGGCCGGTGCCATGTCCGCCGCACTGCTGGCAGGCTGCGGCGGCGCTGCATCTTCTGCCGCAGACACTGCTTCAACCGCCTCTACCGGTACCGAGGCATCCTCTGCCGCCACGACTGAAGCTGCAGATGGCCTGAACTACAGCAAGCTGACCGTTGGCACTGACGGCACCGACCTGACCGCCAGCCTGAAGATCCTGACCCAGCGCACTGACCTGATCGAGGACGGCACCTTTGATAAGTACATCTCCGAGTTCAATGCCATCTACCCCAACATCTCCATCAAGTATGAGGGCATGACCGACTACGCCAACGATATGACCACCCGCCTGACCAGCAATGACTGGGGCGACATCTGCATGGTGCCCACCACCATCCCCCTGACCGAACTGGGCGATTACTTTGAGCCGCTGTGCAGTGTTTCCGACATTGAGAACGACTACAACTTCGCCAGCAACCGTTCCTTTGACGGCACGGTCTACGGCATCCCCTCCACCGGCAATGTGCAGGGCATCGTCTACAACAAGGCCGTCTTTGAGAAGGCCGGTATCGACAAGCTGCCTACCACCCCTGATGAGTTCCTTGATGCACTGCAGAAGATCAAGGACAACACCGATGCCATCCCCCTGTACACCAACTACGCCGCAGGCTGGACGATGAGTGCCTGGGATGCCTACATCGGCGGCGGCGCTACCGGCGATGCCGACTGGATGAACATCACGATGCCCCAGACCGCTGACCCGTTTGCTCCCGGTGTCCCCACCGGTGATGCCCAGAGCGGTCCCTACGCCGTTTACTACACCCTGTACGAGGCTGTGAAGCGCGGTCTGACCGAGGATGACCCCACCACGACCGACTGGGAGGGCTGCAAGCCCATGATCAACAACGGTCAGATCGGTGCTATGGTTCTGGGCAGCTGGGCGGTCGTGCAGATGCAGGATGCAGGTGACCATGCTTCGGACATCGCCTATATGCCGTTCCCCATCACCGTCAACGGTACGCAGTACGCCTCCGCCGGTGCTGACTACTGCTTCGGTGTCAACAAGAACATCTCTGACGACAACAAGCTCGCTGCCGAGCTGTACATCAAGTGGTTCAGCGAGTCCAGCAACTTCTCTTACGACCAAGGCGGTGTTCCCGTTCTGAAGAGCCAGGAATACCCCGAAGCCCTCGCTGCCTTTGACGGTATGGAGTTGGTTGAGGATACTACTGCTCCCAGCGAGATCGCTGACCTTGCCGATAATGTCAAACAGGAGGCTGAGCTGGCCCTGAACGCTGACGAGACACATGTGCAGCGTGTGGTTGAGGCTGCCGTCAACGGGGACGAGACTCTCGATGACATCGTGGCCGACTGGGACGATTCTTGGGGCAAGGCCGTTGAAAAATACGCCCCCAAGGCATAAATAACCTTGTAAGCCTAAGGGATGGGGGATGACCCCGCCCCTTGTTTTGTGGAAAATCTCAGAGGGAGGAAAACCTATGAGTACACCTGTTCAAGCCACTGCAAAGCCCAAAAAGAGCTTTCTCGAATGGTGCAAGAGTATGCGCGGGCAGCAGATCATCTGCACGGTGGTCTTTCTGGTGCTGCCGCTGCTGCTGCTTTTCATGTTCACCTATCTGCCGTTCTTCAAGATGGTGGAGTTCTCTTTCTTTAAAATGAAGTACATCGGACGGCGTACCTTTGTGGGGCTGCAGAATTACATTGATGTCTTTACCCGCAAGGACTGTTTCCAAGCCCTCAAGCTCAGCCTCTATTATATGGTCGGTTCGGTCGTGCAGATGGCGCTTGCGCTGCTGTTCGCCACGATTTTGAGCTTCAAGGTCAAGGGCGGCAAGTTCTTCCGCGGTGCGCTCTACTTCCCGTGCCTGATTTGCGGCATTTCGGTTGGTTTTATCTTCAAGTTCTTCTTCACCCACGGCTTTGTGCTGGACACACTGCTCTCCTGGGTGGGCTTCAACCCTGAAACGCTGCCGTACTGGCTGCGCGATGAGTCCATCAACAACATTGTGCTGGTGGCGTGTTCGGTCTGGAAATACGTCGGGCAGAACATCGTGATGTTCATCGGTGCAATCGCCTCGGTGGATGCCACTCTGTACGAGGCCGCCGAAATTGACGGCGCCAACGCATGGCACCGCTTTAAGGACATCATTCTGCCATCCATCCGCACCATCGTGGTGCTGAACCTCATCATCTCGGTTTCCGGTGCGTTGTCCGCCTTCGAGATGCCCTACGTTGTCACGGGCGGCGGCTTCGGCACATCGACCTACTTTGTTGTTATGGATAAGCTCGCCCACACTGACCAGAAGGTCGGTCTTGCCTCCGCGATGGCAGTTGTCCTGCTGGTACTCATCATGATCGTGACCTATGTGCAGAAGTGGGTGCAGCACATGATGGAAAAGGCGGAGAGCCGCCCGGTCAAGCTGACGGTAACCACCGAGCAGAACACCGCCGCCAAGGCGATGAGCGCCCGCCCGGCGAAGGAATAAGGAGGGAAACGGTTATGGCTATGGTAACAAAAAAGAACGATTCCGTTTCTTATAAAATCAAAAATGTTATCCTCAACATCTGCAAATATGCATTGCTGATTTTTGCCGCCTTCATTGCGCTGGTGCCCATTGTGTCCTGTGTCGTCACGGCGTTCAAAACGGTGGATGAGTACAACAACACCAACGTGATGACCCCGCCCAAAAGCTGGCTGAACTTCGATAACTTCATCACCGCATGGCAGAAGGCCGATATGGGACACGCCTTCCTGAACAGCTTTTTGGTGCTGGTCTGCGTGCTGGCAGGCTCCATTATGATCTCCTCGATGCTGGCGTATGTGCTGAACCGCTTTAAGTTTCCCGGCAACGGCCTGATCCGCAACCTGTTTATGATCGCCACGCTGATTCCCGGCATCGCCACGCAGGTCACCGTCTATCAGATCATGACGGCGCTGCACCTTGTCAACTCGCTGCCCGGCTATATGCTGCTGATGATGGGTACCGACGTTATCACCATTTACATCTTCCTGCAATTTTTTGAGAACCTTTCAGTCAGTCTGGACGAAAGCGCCATTCTGGACGGCTGCAGCTACTTCGGCGTGTTCTTCAAAATTTTGCTGCCGCTGCTCAAGCCCGCTGTTGTGACCAGCGCTATCCTGAAAGGTGTCAGCACCTACAACGAGTACTATATGGCAAACCTGTACCTGCAGGACAAAAACAAGTATCAGGTCGTTTCCACCAGCCTGTATGTTTTCTCCGGCCCTATGGGCAGCCAGTATAACTACATCTGTGCCGGTGTTATCATCACCATCATCCCCGCGCTGATCATCTTCCTGCTGTGTCAGGATCAGATCTACAGCGGCATGGCCGCCGGCGCGGTAAAAGAATAATAGAGGAGTGACCCAATATGTCTACTGTAAAACTGTACTGCGGCGCACTGCCGAATATGCCCTGGCAGGAAAAGCCTGCCTCCTGCAGCGCCCCTGTTTGGCGCTATACCGAAAACCCCGTTATCGGGCGCAACCCGCTGCCCGGCGTGGCGCGCATCTTCAACTCTGCCGTGGTGCCCTATCAGGGCGCGTACATCGGTGTTTTCCGCGGCGAGCAGGTCAACGGCATCCCGTATATCTATCTGGGACGCAGCGCCGACGGCATCCACTGGGATTTTGACAAGGATAAAATTCCCTTTGTGAACGAAAAGGGCGAGCCGTTTATGCCGGTTTATGCCTACGATCCGCGCCTTGTCGAGATCGAAGGCACCTACTATATTATCTGGTGCCAGGATTTCTACGGTGCGTCCATCGGTATGGCGAAAACCACCGATTTCAAGACCTTTACCCGCATCGAAAACCCGTTCATTCCCTTCAACCGCAACGCGGTGCTGTTCCCGCGCAAGATCGGCGGCTACTACACACTGCTGTCCCGCCCGTCCGACTCCGGTCATACGCCGTTCGGCGATATTTTCCTCTCCCAAAGCCCCGATATGGAATTCTGGGGTCGTCACCGCCATGTGATGAGCAAGGGCTCCAACTGGTGGGAGAGCGTGAAAATCGGCGGCGGCGCAGCCCCCATCGAAACCAGCGAGGGCTGGCTGCTGTTCTACCACGGCGTTACCGGCACCTGCAACGGCTTTGTCTACTCCATCGGCGGTGCCATCCTTGACCGCGATGAGCCGAGCAAGGTACTGTACCGCTGCGGCAATTTCCTGCTGACGCCCGAAACCGACTACGAGGAGCGCGGCTTTGTGCCGAACGTCTGCTTCCCCTGCGCGACCCTGCAGGATGCCGACACCGGGCGCATTGCCATCTACTACGGCTGCGCGGACTCCTATGTCGGTATGGCGTTTACCACTGTGGACGAGGTCGTGCAATACATCAAGAATAACGACAACGCCAACGAAACCGACAAGGAAATCGGCATCCGCTGATAAAGGGGGAAAGGACTTATGCGCATAGCACAAGCAGCGCAGGCGATGCTGGAAAACGGCATCGTACCCTTTTGGAAAAACCTGCGGGACGACGAAAACGGCGGCTACTACGGCTATATGGACTTTGATTTGCAGCTTGACAAGACCGCCGAGAAGGGCTGCATCTTAAACAGCCGCATTTTGTGGTTCTTTGCATCGGCGGCGCTGGCAACCGGGCGCGAGGATCTGCGCGCCGAGGCGGATCACGCTTACCGTTTTATGACGCAGCACTGCGTGGAACGCACAAACGGCGGTGTGTACTGGAGCGTGACCTACGACGGCAAGCCGCTGGACACCACCAAGCACACCTACAATCAGGCGTTTGCCATCTATGCGCTGTCCGCCTACTATCGGCTGACGAAAAACGCCGACGCGCTGGCTTTGGCGCGCAGCCTGTTTGAGGCAATCGAGAGCCACTGCACCGATGCGGGCGGCTATCTGGAGGCTTTCACCATCGACTGGCAGCCCGAAAGCAACGAAAAGCTGTCGGAAAACGGCGTGATGGCGACCCGCACGATGAACACCCTGTTACACGTTTTTGAAGGCTACGCCGGTCTTTACGAAGCCGCCCCCTCTGACGAGGTGCGCAGCGCGCTGGTGCGGATTCTGGACATCTATGTGTCTAAAATCTACAGTCCGGAGCTGCACCGCCAGCTGGTGTTCTTTGACCGCGACTACAACAGCCTGATCGATTTGTACAGCTACGGTCACGATATTGAAACGAGCTGGCTCATTGATTGGGGTACAAGGCTGCTGGGTGATGAAAAGCTGACCGCTGCCATCGAAGAAGTGGACAGCGATCTGGCACAGCACATTTATGAGATTGCCTACACCAAGCACAGCGTCGCCAATGAGTGCGAGCGCGGCACGGTGAACACCACCCGCGTGTGGTGGGTGCAGGCAGAAAGTGTGCTGGGCTTTGTGAACGAGTGGGAGAAATCCCACGACCCCAAATACGCCGCCGCTGCCGCAGATATTTATCACTTTATCTGCGACAAGATGGTTGACCCCCGCCCCGGCAGCGAGTGGTTCTGGCAGACCGATGAAAACGGCGTGCCTGCCCAAAAACCAATCGTAGAACCGTGGAAATGCCCCTATCACAACGGGCGTATGTGTCTGGAACTTATGAGGAGGGACCCCGATGTCCAAGTGTGAACTGCATCCCGAATACGCGCGCCAAAAAGCCAAACTGGAGGCGCTTTTGACCCGCCGCAACGCCGTTGACGAGGATTTTTACAACGGCATTTATGACCGCTGGCAAAACCCCGTGCTGACCCGCGAGATGATCCCGCTGGAATGGCGCTTTGACCTTGACCCCAAAACCAACCCCTATTTTATCGAGCGTCTGGGCGTCAACGCCGTGTTCAATGCGGGCGCTATCAAGCTGAACGGCAAATACTATCTGGTAGCCCGCATCGAGGGCAACGACCGCAAGAGCTTCTTCGGCGTGGCGGAAAGCGACTCCCCCGTGGAGGGGTTCCGTTTCTGGGACAAGCCCATTGAGCTGCCCGACACCTGCCCCGAGGAAACCAACGTCTACGATATGCGCCTGACCCAGCACGAGGACGGCTATATCTACGGCATCTTCTGCTCCGAGAGCAAGGATACCGCCAACCCTGACCTCAGCGCCGCCGTGGCAGCTGCCGGTATTGTGCGAACCAAGGATCTGAAAACATGGGAGCGCCTGCCCAACCTTGTCACCAAGCGCAGCCCGCAGCAGCGCAACGTAGACCTGCTGCCGGAGTTTGTCAACGGCAAATACGCCTTCTTTACCCGCCCGATGGACGACTTCATCGACACCGGCTCCGGCGGCGGTATCGGCTTTGGGCTTTGCAGCGACATTACCCACGCCATCGTGGATGAGGAAATCATCACCTCCGCCCGCCGTTACCACACCATCACCGAAGCCAAGAACGGCGAGGGTGCGACCCCCATCAAGACCGACAAGGGCTGGCTGCACATTGCCCACGGCGTGCGCAACACGGCGGCAGGGCTGCGGTATGTCGTCTACGTTTTTGTGACCGACCTCAAGGAACCGTGGAAGGTCATTGCCGAGCCCTCCGGGTTCCTGATTGCCCCCCGCGGCTGGGAGCGCGTGGGCGATGTGTCCAATGTTGTGTTTACCAACGGCGCCATTGCGGACGATGACGGCAAGCTGTACATCTACTACGCCGCCAGCGATACCCGCCTGCACGTTGCCACCACCACGGTGGATAAAATGCTGGACTTCGCCTTCAATACCCCCGCCGACCCCCTGCGCAGCCGCGACTGCGTGGCGCAGCGGGTGGCGCTGATCGAAAAGAATCTGGAATTTTTGAAGAAATAAAAATAAGCAACCGGTAGGGGCCGGGCATGCCCGGCCCGGCCGTCTGCCATATCGTAAGGTTTGCGGTTTGGCACACAACCGGGTGAGGCTTGCCTCGCCCCTACGGTGCATTTATGGGGAACTTACACCATGAAAAAGCTCAACATCGACAACTGGTTTTTCCGCACAATGGCGCTTATCGGGGACTGGGTGCTTCTCAGTGTCCTGTGGGTCATCGGCTGTCTGCCTGTGGTGACAGCCGGTGCGGCGACACTGTCGGTGTTTGCGGTTGCCCATAAGATGGCAGCCGGGAAGGACTACGCCGTCTGCCGCGATTTCTGCAAGGCGTTTCGGCGCGATTTCCGGCAGGCGACGGTCATCTGGCTGCCAATGCTGGCACTGGCGCTGCTGTTGGTGCTGGACGGCTGGTACGGCGGGCGCATCCCCGCGCCGTGGGGCGGTCTTTTGCGCGGTGCGGCTGTTGTGGCGGCACTCGTCTGGGCGCTGGCGCTCAGTTGGGGGCTGGCGCTGCTGGCACGCTTTACCTATAATAAAGGAAGCGATGCACTCAAAAACGGGCTTGTGCTGGCGTTGCGTACCCCGCGGGCGGCGCTGCTGACTTTGCTGCTTGCGGTTCTGCCTTGGGCGGTTTTAACAGGCGCACCCGCGCTCTTTTTCTACCTGCTGCCGTTTTGGCTGTTCGTTTTGCCCGGTGCGTCCGCGTGGTGTATTGCCCGCGCCATGCGCCCTGCCGTGACCGAACTTGAGCATAAAAACAATTACTATCTTGACAGGGAGGAAAACCCATGATTCGATATGACGCTGCTGCCAAGATTTTTACGCTTTCTACCCCGCACACAAGCTACCAGATGAAAACAGATGCCGACGGTCGGCTGCTGCACACATGGTACGGGCGGCGTCTGCCTGACAGCTGCCCTGATATGGCCGAACCGCGCGCCCCGCACACCGATCCTGGCTGCTGGCCTGACCTGCTGCCGTTGGAATACCCTGCCCCCGGCACGGCGGACAATCGCTGCTGCGCCGTCTGCCCGGAGTACGCCGATGGCACCGAAGCTGCCGATTTGCGGTACGCATCCCACAAGATATTGCCCGGCAAGTACAGCCTGCCCGGTTTGCCTGCTTTTCGGCAGGATGCAAACGCCGAGAGCCTTTGCATTACGCTGTGGGACGCCGCCGGTCTGCAGGTCGAGCTTTGGTACGCGGTGTATCCGGACTGTGACCTCATTACCCGCGCCGCCGTCCTGACCAACACCGGCAGCGCGCCGCTGATTTTACGCAGGGCGGCAAGCGCTTGCTTGGATTTTTCCCCGCGCCCGTTGGAGCTTATCACCACCGACGGCGTCTGGGCAGGGGAACGCACACCCCACCGCGCCCCCTTGCGTCCCGGCGAGCAGACCATCGGCTCGGTGCGCGGCATTCCCGGTCACGCCCACAACCCGGCGGCCATCCTCTGTACACCAGACACCACCGAAACGCAGGGCGAGGCATGGGGCGCGCTGCTGGTATACAGCGGCAACTTTGCGCTGACCGCCGAAAGCTGTGAGGCCGGTACCCGACTGCTGCTGGGCATCCACCCCTATCACTTTGCATGGACACTGGCACCGGGACAGAGCTTTGCCGTCCCCGAGGCGGCCTTTGTGTACAGCCGGCAGGGACTTGGCGAAATGAGCCGGCAGTTCCACACGGCAATCCGCCGCCATCTTCTGCGCCGACCGTGGGCTGACCCGCAGACGCCCCGCCCGGTGCTGATCAACAGCTGGGAAGCCTGCTATTTTACCTTTGATGAGCAGCGTCTGCTGCAGCTGGCGCGCGCCGCCAAACAGGCCGACATCGACCTGTTTGTGCTGGACGACGGCTGGTTTCAGGGGCGCAACGATGACGGTACCAGTCTGGGGGACTGGGTCGCAGACCCCGCCAAGCTGCCCGATGGTTTACCGGGCTTATGCAAAAAAGTCAACGATATCGGACTGGATTTCGGCCTTTGGGTAGAGCCGGAGGCCATCAGCCCCGACAGTGATCTTTACCGCACTCACCCCGACTGGGCGCTGAAGATACCCCACCGCGAAACCGTTGCCATCCGCCGCCAGTATACGCTGGATTTCTCACGCCCTGAGGTTGTGGACGGCATCTGGGCACAGCTGCAGGCGGTGCTGAATTCCTGCCCCATCCGCTATCTCAAATGGGATATGAACCGCAGCCTTGCCAATGTGTACAGTGCCGCGCTGCCCGCCGCAAGGCAGGGTGAGGTTTACCACCGCTATGTGCTGGGCGTCTACGAATTGCAGCGCCGCCTGACCGAAGCCTACCCCGACCTTCTGCTGGAAAACTGCGCCGGTGGCGGGGCGCGGTATGACTGCGGTATGCTGTATTTCAGCCCGCAGATCTGGTGCAGCGACAACACCGATGCCCGCGCCCGAATGAGCATCCAGTACGGCACCGGACTGTTTTACCCCGGCTGCACGATGGGCGCGCACTTTTCCACCGTACCCAACCACTGCACGGGACATATTTCCGCCCCGCAGGCGCGTATGGCGATGGCATTGTTTGGCACATTTGGCTTCGAGCTGGATCTGACCGCCTATACCCAGAAAGAACTGGACGGTTTAACGCCGTTTATTGCATGGTATCGCGCCCACGGCGCACTGCTGCGCGGCGGCGATTTGTACCGCCTTGTCAACCCCGATGCCGCCAACCTCGGCGCGGCGTGGATGACAGTCAGCCACGACAAGGTGGAAGCCGCCGTCTTTGCCGTAGGTACGGCACTGGCGGGCAGCGGCGGGCATTGCCCGCGCCTTGTTCTGCAGGGACTAAACGAATCCGTTGCTTACACCGTCACCGACGGCGAAAACACCGAAACCTGCAGCGGCTTTGTGCTGCAAACGCTGGGGCTGCCTCTGCCCGGTGATTACGGCGAGGCGCCGTCAAAAATCTGGTACCTGAAACAAGTATAAAAGGAGATGTTCCGAATGGATCACTGCAAGGAACTGTATGCCCGCTGGTTGGCACAGCCCGCGTTGGATGACGCCGTGCGGCAGGAGCTTGCCGGCATTGCAGACGATGACGCCGCCATTACCGACCGTTTTTACCGCGATCTGGAATTCGGCACCGGCGGTCTGCGCGGGGTCATCGGTGCGGGCACCAACCGTATGAACCTTTACACCGTGCGCAAGGCAACACAGGGGCTGGCGGACTACCTGAACGCAAGCGACCTGCCCAAAAAGGTAGCCATCGCCCACGACAGCCGCCATAACGGTGAGCTGTTCGCCCGCGAGACCGCCCGTGTGCTGGCCGCTAACGGCATCACGGCCTATATGTACCCCCGCCTTGAGCCGACCCCGGCGCTTTCGTGGGCGGTGCGGTATCTCGGCTGCGGCGCGGGCGTCTGCGTGACCGCCAGCCATAACCCCGCCAAGTACAACGGCTACAAGGTCTACGGCGCGGACGGCTGCCAAATTACCTTGGAGGCTGCCGAGAAAATTCTGGCAGCTATCGAAAAAATTGATTGCTTTGACGATGTCCGGCTGGCAGATTTTGACGCTGCCGCCGCCGCGGGGAAAATCGTTGGCATTGACGATGCCTGTCTGGACGATTTTGTGCAGGCGGTCTACGACCTGCGCGTGGGCGATGGTGCGGGCATTGATGCGCTCAAGCTCGTCTACACTCCGCTGAACGGCACAGGTCTGGAATGTGTTTCCAAACTGCTGAAAAAGCTCGGCGTGACCCATGTGACCGTTGTGCCCGAGCAGGAAAAGCCAGACGGTGACTTCCCGACCTGCCCTTACCCGAACCCGGAAATCCGCGAAGCTATGCAAAAAGGCTTGGAGCTGTGCGACAAAGTTCACCCCGATTTGCTGCTGGGCACCGACCCTGACTGCGACCGCTGCGGCACCGCCGTGCCTGATGGCAAGGGCGGCTACCGCCTGATTACCGGCAATGAGATGGGCATCATTCTGCTGGATTACATCTGCCGCACCCGTATGGCGCAGGGCACGATGCCCGCCGACCCCGTGGCAGTAACGACCATCGTTTCCACCGATATGGCAACGCCGGTGGCAAAAAAATACGGTGTGGAGCTGCGCCGCACCCTGACCGGCTTTAAGTTCATCGGTGAACAAATCGGCAAGCTGGAAGCCGAGGGGCACCCTGACCGCTATATCTTCGGCTTTGAGGAAAGCTACGGCTACCTGTCCGGCGCACACGTCCGCGACAAGGACGCTGTCAATGCCACGCTGCTTGTCTGTGAAGCAGCGGCTTGGTACGCCCGACAGGGCAAAACGCTGCTGGACGCCATCGAGGCATTGTACAAGGAGTTCGGTTACTACCGCAACGCGCTGTGCAGCTTTACCTTTGAGGGCGAAAGCGGTATGCACGCGATGCAACAGCTGATGCAGAACCTGCGCACCGATGCCCCCACCGCGCTGGCGGGCTATGCAGTGGAAGGCTGTGTCGATTACGATACCAACGGCACCGGGCTGCCCCGTGCCAATGTGCTGGAATACCGCCTTGCGGGCGGGCATAAGCTGATGGTGCGTCCCTCCGGCACCGAGCCGAAAATCAAGGTCTACCTGTCCGCCGTGGGTGAATCCGAGGCAGCCGCCGATGCCGTAAACGAGGCATTGTCCCAAGCTGCCGCCCGGTTGATGCAGCAACAATAATCCATTTTGTTTTCTCTATACTGTCCTGCTCCTGCCGCCGCAAATGGCGGAGGCAGCTTTTGTTGTACCCTTTTCGGAAAATAAGTACGATACAGCGTATGCTGCACAATAGGAGGTATTTGTATGCCTGTTCTGAAACTGACCCCCACCTGCAAGGATTATCTATGGGGCGGCAACCGCCTGCGCACCGATTTCGGCATCAAGAGCGACCTTGACCCGCTGGCAGAGGCGTGGGTACTGTCCTGCCACCCGGACGGAGCCAGCTATCTGCCCGACGGCACCACGCTGGCAGAGTATGTTGCCACGCACCCCGGCTGCCTTGGCACCGACTGCGACAAGTTCGAGCAGTTCCCGATTTTGACAAAGCTGATTGATGCCAAGCAGAACCTGTCCGTTCAGGTGCATCCGTCCAACGACTACGCGCTGAAAAACGAACACCAGTACGGCAAAACCGAGATGTGGTATGTGCTGGACTGCGTGCCGGGGGCGCACCTGTACTACGGCTTTGACCACGAGATATCCAAAGAGGAGTTTGCGGAGCGCATCAAAAATAACACCCTGACCGACGTGCTGAACGCCGTGCCGGTACATAAAGGGGACTGCTTTTTTATCCCGTCCGGTACGCTGCACGCCATCTGCCAAGGCATCGTCATTGCCGAGGTGCAGCAAAACTCCAACGTGACCTACCGTGTGTACGACTATGGGCGCGTGGGCGCGGACAGCAAGCCCCGCGCACTGCATATTGAAAAGGCGCTGGATGTGACCCGCCGCACCCCGCCGCAAAAGCAGGATTTCGGCGGCCATCTTGCGCAGTGCGAGTATTTTACCGTTGACGTGAAAAGCGGGAGTTTCAATGGTACAGCGGACGAAAAATCCTTTGTGTCGCTGCTCATCACCGATGGTGCCGGCACATTGACCTGCGGCGGCGAAACAGCCTGTGTCCAAAAAGGCGAAAGCTATTTCCTGCCCGCGAACAGCGGCCATTACACTGTGCAGGGCAACTGCCAGACCCTTGTGACCCGCGTCTGAAGAAACATCCACCAGTCGAAAAAGCGGTTTTAAATGCAGATGCAGTTTGTGTTAGCCTTAATGATGTGCCGGGCTTTGACAAAGACCTGTATATGCCGGAGCGGCTTAAAGATGAAAACGGAAAGACTTATGCGTACAGGGATAGTGCCGGAAATTACTACGAATATGGATTCGGGTTGTGTTTTAAAAGAACCTAACAGCAGTCTTTTTATACATGAGCATTGAAAGTCGCCTGATTTAGCAGCGTGAAATAGTGGGAGGCGATATGATTCCAAAGGTGTATTTGAATCCAAAATTATCACTTTATGAACGCCGCAGACAGCTGATAGCGGTTTTATATGAACGGCAAAGCGATACCGTTGGTAATCTCGCCTTTGAATTTAATGTAAGTTCCCATACGATCCGCAATGATATTCGGATACTGGAATTGGAATATCCTATTTATACAAAGATAGGTGCGGGTGGAGGAGTGTTCATACTGGATTCGAGTCGCTTGCAGCAGCGATGGCTGACAGTACATCAGCGGGAACTTCTGATGGATGTGTGCAGTGTTTTGGATGATGAACAAGCCCTGCTTATGAAATCCATCATAGGCGGATTGTCACCGTGAATTGTGAATGGCGTGTAAACAATTAGCACTTACTATTGACCGACTGCTAATCTGTGATGTATACTAATCACACGGATTTACTCCGTACCAGCACCTTTACAATTGAATACACAGCATAACAGGTACTTTACTTTCCCGGTGGGGCGCACAGCAAGGTCAAGGCAGACCCCAACCCACGGCGGGGAGAGAACATAATGATACTCCAGATGCCCCACAGCTTCAGATGGGGTGACCGCGCAGGGATTGGAATCAGTAAGATCCTTGCAGAGTCAGTGTACGGTCGTCGTCAGCGGCTTGCCTGTTATGTTCCCAAGTCTGGGGGCGAGCGGCAAATTAGACATTTTTCTTCAGCATTTATTTTGATGTACACGGTCTCTTTTATTATTTACATGACCGTGTGATTGACGCTATTACGCGCAGTATTTGATTTTTATTGAATTTACATCAAGATTTGCGGGGAAAGTGTACCCTCACGCCTGGATAGAACAGAGAAAATATATAAAGAGCCCGGAGGACCTTACCAAATCGGTAAGGTCCTCCGGGCTCTTTTTTCTCCTCCGGAAAGTGTATTCAAGAGGGTTACACAGAATAACGATACAACACGGAAAGGTAGTGAACTTATGATTAGACCAATTCTGAGAGATTGTGTGAAATACGCACGAGGACCGCCAAAGTGAATCAGAACTGATTCACTCTGGGGAGGTAAAACCGAAAAAGTGAATCAAATCTGATTCACTCTCACATTTCGTCCAAACGCGCCCTGTGTGGGGCGGATGCTCCGTATCGCACACGGACGCGACATCACCCGCAAACCCGCCGTTTGGCGCGTATGTGGGGCTGTGGGGCGGCGCGAGCCGTACAACTTAACACTAGAGAGTAAAACTTACTACACACAAAACGACGATAGTATGAGATAATAGACCTATACCAAACAAGAAAGGATGATGCAAATGACTTTTACCAAACTTCCAAAGGCAATCTCCGCCGAAGAACTCCTCTCCACGCCGCTGCCGCCGGTCAAGTGGATCATTCCCGGTCTGCTCCCAGCCGGTCTTGCACTGTTTGCTGGCCCAAGCAAGGCGGGCAAAAGCTGGCTGACCTTGTGGCTGTGCTTGCAGGTCGCGCAGGGTAATCCTGTCTGGAATCGAGAAATAAAACCGCGCACCGTGATTTATTTTTCGCTGGAAGATACATTTAATCGTTTGCAAAACCGCATTTTCCAGCTTATCGACGGCGGAGATGCCCCAGAGCGTCTGATTCTCCAAACGGAATGTCCGAGTATTGGGCAGGGCTTAGAGGAACAGGTAGAATCTTTGATTCATACATACTGCGATGTTGGCTTGATTGTCATCGATACACTTCAAAAAGTGCGTGTGAGCGATGGAAACGGCGGGATGTATGCAAACGACTATAAAGAAGCGGGGGCATTGAAAAAGATTGCCGACAAGTATGGCATCTGCATATTGCTGATGAAGGGCTATGGAACACTGTCGTTGGCCGCCGTGAAGTTTCATTGAGAAAGGAGCAAATCCATGTTGGAAGATTATCAAAATAAGGTCTGCGTTGTAACGGGTGCCGCCAGCGGCATCGGCAAAGCACTGTGTGAAAAACTGGTGGCACTGGGCGCACAGGTATACGCACTGGATCGCAATAAAGCAGATATAGAGGGCTTGTCAGCCTTTGTTGAAACAGACTTGTCCGATAAAGGAAGCATTGATGCCGCCTTTTGCGCTTTGCCGCAGGTGATTGACCGATTCTTCGGTGTGGCGGGTCTGTCCGGGGCGCGGACAAGTTATTGGCTGACATTCACAGTGAATTTTATAGCAAACAAGTACATGACCGATACCTATTTGGAAAAACGCATTCCGTCCGGCGGCAGCATTGCCTATGTGACAAGCTGCGGTGGTCTGATGTGGGAAAAATGGCGCAAAGAGTATGTGAAAGTTATGGACTGCAAGACGTGGGATGAAATGGTTGCGTTTATGAAATCGGTTTCTCCTAAGGATGGCGTGGGTGTTATGGCCTACACCCTCTCCAAGCGTGCCATGAACTACTACACCTCGCTGAAAGCCGTGGAGCTTGGAAAGCGCGGGATCCGTGTGAATGCATTGCTGCCGGGCTCCACCGACACCGGCATGAAAAAAGAATTTGAGAAAATGGCCGGCGGGCAGGATAATCTTATCAAAGAAAACGGCGGCGCAGGACGCCTTGCCACCCCACAGGAGATGGCCGATCCGCTGCTGTTCCTTAACAGTGATATGGCCGCCTTTGTTTCCGGATTGCTGCTGATTGCAGATATGGGTCACAACTGTGAAAAGACGCTGGGATTCTGCAACAATCAGTTGGATGTTCCCGCAGCACTGAAACTGTATAACACGAAGTTTTTTCAGAACAAGTTGAAAACCAATCAGTGATATTTGATGTGCGCGGTTTATTTTATTATTTAGATCACCGCATGATTGACGATATTACGCGCAGTATTTGATTTTTATTGAATTTACATCAAGATTTGCGGGGAAAGTGTACCCTCACGTCCGGATAGAACAGAGAAACTATAAAAGAGCCCGGAGGGCCTTACCAAATCGGTAAGGTTCTCCGGGCTCTTTTCTCTCCGGAAAGTGTATTCAAGTCTGAGAGATTGTGCGAAATACGCACGAGGACCGCCGAAGTGAATCAGAACTGATTCACTATTTGAGTACAAAATCGAAAAAGTGAATCAAATCTGATTCACTCCCACATTTCGCCCAAACAAGCCCCGTGTGGGGCAGATACTCCGCGTCGCACACGGACGCGACATCACCCGCAAAACCGCCGTTTGGCGCGTTTGTGGGGCTGTGGGGCGGCGTGAGCCGTACAACTTAACATTAGAGAGTAAAACTTACTACACACAAAATTACGATAATATGAGATAATAGTGTATGCCAAAACAGAAAGGATGATGTGAATGACTACAACAAGATTACCGAAAACCATTACCGCCGGTGCACTGCTTGCAACGCCGATACCGCCAGTAAAATGGATTATCCCCGGTTTGCTCCCGGCAGGGCTGGCAATCTTTGCAGGCCCCAGCAAAGCGGGCAAGAGTTGGCTGACCCTGTGGCTCTGTTTGCAGATTTCGCAGGGGAAATCTGTGTGGGGCCGTGAAATAGAACCGAGAACCGTGCTTTATTTTTTGTTGGAAGATACATTAGGTCGCCTGCAAGAGCGTCTTTACCAGCTTGTCGATGCAGAAGAAGACCCGGAACGTCTCATTTTGCAGACAGAAAGCCACGGAATTGGGCAGGGATTGGAGGAACAAATCGTCAGTTTCATCCATGCTTACCCTGATATTAGCCTCATCGTCATCGATACCTTGCAAAAGGTACGAAAAGGCGACCAGAATGGTTGTATGTATGCCAATGACTATAAGGATATTGGCGCATTAAAGGAGCTTGCCGATAAGTACGGCATCTGCATCCTGCTGGTACATCATCTTCGTAAGTAATCATCGTCAGACCCCTACGACCAAATTTCCGGCTCGACCGGCATTATGGGCGTAGCAGATACGACATGGCTTATGCATCGTCAGCGCATGAGTAAAACCGCGACAATTCGTGTAATTGGACGCGATATGGACGAGAAAATGCTGCATATCCGCGAAGAAAACTGCGTCTGGATGTTGGATGAGGAAGAAACCGCTGAACAACTTGTCACAAAAGCTGTTCCCGACTACCTTTGGAAAGTCGCAGACTACATTGACATGGTTGGAAAATGGCAGGGTACAGCCACGGAATTGCTTGTTGCAGCGAATATTTCTGATGTGAAACCCAACCAATTCACCCGGAAGATGGCGCATTATGCCCGCGATGTGTTCAGCCCTCGTGGTATCGAATACAAGTACACCCGCACTGAACAAAAACGTCTGTTTGAGTTCTTCCATGACGATGATGACGGTGATGACGATGATATTGATATATCGGAGTTGTTCCACTGGGGTATCCCACAAACATCGTCATCATCGTCAGCATCGTCATTAAGGTCGCTTGAGGGAAGCAAGCATGGGCGAAGTGTTGCCACAGGGCAACCCGCCGAAAAGCCTACGGGGACAGCCCCGAACCCCTGTGAGGCTGTGAGCGCATGAGAAACAGAACAGTTGGAATCAATGTCCGAGTGACCGTCACCGAAAAGAAAAAGGTGACGATGTTGGCTAGAAAGTGTGGTTTGTCACTCTCAGAGTATTTACGCCAGCGGGCGCTGGGATATGAGCCGGGCGGGCATCCGCCCACGGAGGTGTTTAATGTATTGGATAAACTTGATGAAATCGCAGAAAGCTGTCAACCGAGTGCCGGTGCTAAAATTACAGCCTGTGCAGATGAGATAAGGGACCTGCTCATTGGCGGTAACTAAGATATGGACTATCAAGGACAGCTTGCAGCGCGTCCTTGACTATGCGGCCAACCCGGACAAGACCGAATACGATGCCCTTGCTCAGACTCTCCACTATGCGGAGAACGATGCCAAGACCAAGCTGAGCGAGAGCGCCCAGCTTGTCACCGGCATCCATTGCAGACCGGACCACGCATGGGAAGATATGCGGGCGGTGCAGGAACGCTTTGGTAAAACAGACGGCGTGGTGGCACTCCATGCCTACCAGAGTTTCCGCGAAGGGGAGGTTACTCCGGAGCAGTGCCACGAAATTGGCGTGGCACTGGCCCGCAAGGTCTGGGGCAAGCGTTTCCAAGTGCTGGTCGCCACACACATGAACACAGACAATCTGCACAACCACTTCGTTATCAATTCCGTATCGTATGTGGACGGCAAGAAATACGAGCAACGCCGCAGTCAGTATGCCGAGTTCCGGGCAGCATCCGACAAGCTGTGCCGGGAGTACGGTCTGTCGGTGGTGGAGCAGCCCAGGTCAAAGGAACCTGCACGATATGCCCGGATGCGGGAGGCCATCGACCAAGCCTGTGAGGATGCCAGCACTCCGGAAGATTTCCACAGGGCGCTGTATCGGCAAGGGTATATTTTCGGCAGTGATCCACACCGAAAATATGCAACCATCCGGGCGCGGGATGGTGGTCGAGCCGTGCGGCTTTATAGGCTGGGAGAAGAATACGATCTTGCAACCATAGATGACAGACTGCGCGGGAACTACCTGCTGTACGGACCAAGGCTGTATGAGTTGAAACACCCGCCCCGGCAAAACACGCCGAAACGGTATCGTCCTACGGAAAATAGAAGCATCCTCCAAATTTTCTTCGAGGTATTCTTTGGGGAATCCCAGATGCACCGTTTGTATCTGTACTACTGCTATCAGTTGGGTATTCTACCAAAGAAACAACAGCCCCGCATCAACCGCCCGGAACTGGAGCGCATCTGGAAAGATACCGAGAAAATCCTTGCAGAACACGCTTTTGTCCACGACCACCAGTTTCCATCCTTGCAGGCAATTGTGGACTACCGCAAGGGCTTGTCCCAACAGGTAGAAACTCTTCACGCACAGCGGGCGGAAATCGTCAAGCAGATGCGCAGAAAGGATGCCCCGCCGGAACTGGCAGACCGTAGAGCAATGCTGACCTGCAAAATTGCCGAACTTCGTAAAGAGGATAAAATTGCGGAGGGAGCCATCAAGCGCATCCAAAGAACACGCGAATCCAACCGCATAGACCAAGAAAACCGAAATCAACATACAAACAATAAAACCCGCAGCCGAGATCGTTCTCGGCAGCGCTGACAAGGAGGTACAATGGCTTACATCAAGAAAAAATCCGAACGCAAATTCAAAATCACTGTCTGCAACGGCTACAAGGTCAATGGGCAGAAACGCATGAAGGCGCAGACCATCACTGTGCCATCAAGCGTACCTAAGCGTGGCATCCAGCAGTATGTCATGGCCGAAGCCGAGCGCATCGAGAAGAAGTTCAAGTATGGCGTTGAAGAAAGTGACCAGACCCATTTTGAACAGTACGCCGAGAACTGGCTCAAGCGGCAAGAACCGTTCTTTAAGGCTACCACTTATGCAGGGTACAAACGCAATCTGGATATTGTCTACCCGCTGATTGGCGGTATTCCGCTTGCAAAACTCCTCCCTATGACGCTTGAAGAAATGTGCGAGGAACTGCGCAAGCGCCCCGGACGGGGCGGAAAATGCATCAAGGAAACTACGGTGCAGAAGTACCTCGAAACAGTTTCCTCGGTGCTGGAGGATGCTAAGAAAAACGACATCATTCCGTTCAACCCAGCGCACCGTGTCCGCAAGAAGCATATCGAGAAAGAGGTGCAGCATATTCCGCAGAAGTATGAAATGAGTAAACTGATGTGGGCAATTCAGAACGAACCGATCCTGTATAGGGCGTACTACACACTGGCAATCACAACCGGTCTGCGGCGCGGTGAACTGTGCGCTCTGCAATGGAGGGACATAACCGGTGCTTGTGAACTGACCGTCCGCCGCTCCCGCAGCTGCGCATCCGGGGAAATCGTAGAGAGCGACACTAAAAGTCATCGGGAACGGATTGTAACCATTCCGCTGGGTATATGGGAGCTTCTGATGGCGCTGCGACAGCAGCAGGTGCTGTATAGCGGCGTTCCGGACAGAAAACAGCCAATTTTTACTGACCCCGACGGTCATGTGCCGCACCCGGATATTTTTACCCGACGTTTGCGTAAGCTGTATAAGCAATGCGGATTATCTGAGGAGTACCACTTGCATACCCTGCGGCATTTCTACGCAACCTATCTGCTGCAGGAAGGCACCAGCAAACAGGTGGCAGCATCCCTGCTCGGTCATGCAGATACGGCATTCTTGGAGCGCACCTACTGCCACCCGCAGGACATGGCGAAACAGCAGGCCGCAAAGCTGATGCAAGATCTGCTGAACAACCAAAATCCGTGCTATGTTGCATTTATGAAAAATAAGAATAGAAAAGCCAAGAAAGCAGGCTAAATAACCAGCGGCACCGTCAGGGATGGCGGTGCCGTTTTTGTCAGTAATAGGTAGATTTTGGGGCAAAAGATTGTTAGGTGTGGTGATAGCTTTCTGTCGCAGTTGTCGGTATGCTTTGTAGTACCGCAGGTCAACAAAATAACACTAAGGAGCGTACAAAAAATGGCATCTATCAGAAAGCGCGGCAGTAACAGTTACTTGATTGTAGTATCCCGTGGGTATGACTACGAGGGAAACCGACTGAAATCTGTACAGAAAACGGTCAAGCCACCCAAGGAATATACCCCCAAACAGGCAGAAAAGTGGGTAAAGGAACAGGCAATTCTGTTTGAGCGTGAGGTTCAGCATACGCCGGAACCCATCAATCGAAGCATAACGCTGGCAAAGTACATTGAACACTGGGTAGCTGATGTAGGACCGAAGAAGCTGGCGGACTCCACATACCAACGAGATTTGCAGGATATTCGACGCATTCTGCCGACGTTGGGCAACTATAAGCTGACGGATTTGCGTAAAGAGGTCATCCGAGATTTTTATGAGGAAATGCGGCACACACCGCGTTTGGACGGCAGAGGAAATCTTTCTGAAAAGTCTGTCGAGGGCTTACACAACACGCTGTGCGGCATCCTGTCGGCGGCTGTGGACGAGGGTTATTTGACCCACAATCCTGCATGGAGATGTTATAAGCCGAAAGGGCAGAAGAAAGAACGCCCCGTAGCTGATGAGGAAACGGTTAAAAAATTGATTACAGCGTTTGAAGGTCAGAGTATGAAGTACGAAACCTATTTCAAGCTGGTGCTGGCTACGGGGTTACGCCGAGGTGAAGCCTGTGGGTTGAAATGGAGTGACATTAACTGGCGCAAACGGACGATTCATGTACAGCGTGGTGTAGTAAAGCTGAGTCACCAGGAATCTATTACCAAGGACCCTAAGACGACCAGCGGTGACCGTATGGTATATCTGAGTAAAGAGATGTGCCAGCTACTCAAAGCGTGGCGGAAAGAGTGCGAGTGGGATAGGCAGCAAACCGCAAATGAAACTGTGAATGAGGATGACTACCTGTTCCGCCAGCCTAATGGAAAACCGATGAATCCTTGCACATTTACCTATCGCTTCAAGCTGATTTTGAAAGCAAACAACTTGCCGCTGAATTTGAATGTGCATAGTTTGCGGCATACGAATGCCAGCCTGCTGATTGCGCAGGGCGTGGACGTGCGCACCGTGGCAAGTCTGCTGGGTCACGCACAGGCAAGTACAACGCTGGATATTTACGCCCACGCATTTGACAAGAACAAACGCAAGGCACAGGAAAAACTGGGAAAGACGATTGGATTATGAGAAAAATCAAGCTGACACGAGCGAACAAAAGTATCCTGCTGAAAGCGTTGGCACCTTATTATTACCGTGAAAGGGCACTTGGGCATATCACACAAGAAATTGGAAAGCTAATACTGAAAATTGATTCTCTCCCAGCCGATAAAAAAGCAAGTTTCTCGGCAGAAGAAATTCACCTTATGCGAACCACCATAAACAGACTGAGAAATGAACGGCTGGCAAAAGGGCAGTACACGGACGCGGCGGATGATATGCTGCTAAAATTATTCTAAACCCAAATAACATTAAAACAAAAAGCGCATTGCAAAAATACATTGCAATGCGCTTTTTAAGTGCGACCGGGAGGATTCGAACCTCTGGCCTTCCGGGTCGGAGCCGAACGCTCTATCCAGCTGAGCTACGATCGCTTATGTATGAAAAACGCCGTTCTGACGTATTTCAATCTTGTAAAGTAGTCAATTTCCAATAGTGGTCAATTCGTGGTCTGACTACCGTTGACCACCGCGCTTTTACGAACGTAAATCGCGCTGTATCGAACAAAAACAAGCCTAAAACCCGCCCTGTCGCAGTTGTCGGAGGCCAGTGCTCTATCCAACTGAGCTATGATCGCATATATTGAGAAAACGCCATGCTGACATGTTCCGGAGGGAGAAAAAACCAGCTTTTTGTACAGAAAACAAACCGTTGTTGACCGGGTACATTTTGTGTGTTAGACTGGCAGTAGAACGTACAAAAGCAGGTGCAAAGCCGCTGTAAAAAGCATTGCAGATGGAACGAAAGATTACGCTTTAATCATATTACCACATTGCGGCGGCGGATGCAAGTATCAAAATCGTTTTGCGGCAATGCGAAACGGGTAAAAATTAACTCTGTACTTAAGGTGTGTCTGGAAAGTCGAGCATTCAGTCTGTTTCAGATATCCCTTAGGGGGTATCTGAAACAGTCGAAAATATCGTCTATTTCTACAAACGCAGCGGGATTATGCGTTAAAAAGCCTTGGAATCCACAAAGGATTCCGGCGGCTCTTTGCCTTAAAATCCTGCTTGTGTTTGCGAAATATCCGTCATTTTCTTTGTTTTCAGATACACCTTAGGCAGAAATAAAAGGAGCAATATTATCATGACACCGGAACTGAACTGGTTAAGTGACCCGACTGTGTTTGCCGTGAACCGGCTGGATGCCCATTCGGACCATGTATGCTACCGTACTGTGCAGGAAGCTGCGCAGCGCCACAGCAGCCTGCGCCAACCGCTGGACGGCATGTGGCGCTTTGTATGGAGCAGCTGCCCGGCCCAGCGCCCGGCGGATTTCTGGCGCGAAGGAGCGGATCTTTCGGGCTTTGGTACCATCCGTGTGCCGGGCCATATGGAGACCCAGGGCTATGGTCAGCTGCAATACACCAACATGCTGTACCCGTGGGATGGACGCAGTGCGCTGCGGCCGCCGCAGGTGGATCTGAACGATGATCCCGTTGGCAGCTATGCGCGGGAATTTGATCTGGATGCCGGGCTGCGCGGGCAGCGGGTATGCATCAGCTTCCAGGGTGTGGAACAGGCCATGTACCTGTGGTGCAATGGCAAGTTCGTAGGCTATGCCGAGGACAGCTTTACCCCCTCGGAATTTGACCTGACGCCGTACATCAAAGAAACCGGCAACCGCATCTGCGTGGAAGTGTACAAGCGCAGCAGTGCAGCATGGATCGAGGACCAGGACTTTTTCCGCTTCTCAGGCATGTTCCGCCCGGTATACCTGTACGCCAAACCGGCGGTGCATCTGGCGGACATCTGGCTGAAAGCGGGCCTGAGCGAGGACAACACCACTGGTCTGCTGACCCCGGAGCTGAAGCTGGATGGAGAGACCGAAGGGGTCAGTGTGACTTTGCGCCTGACCGACCCGGAGGGCTATGCCTTGTATGAAGGCCCTGTGACGGGGGACACGATTGAGTTGGAGGGGATTCAGCCGTGGAGCCACAAGACCCCGGTGCTGTACCATGCAGAGCTGACGCTGAAAGATGCACAGGGCACCGTGCAGGAAGTGGTGCCCTATGACATCGGTTTCCGCCGCTTTGAGATGAAGGACGGCATCATGTGCCTGAATGGGGAGCGTGTGGTGTTCAACGGTGTAAACCGCCACGAATGGAACCCCGAAAAGGGCCGCGCTATTGATGCGGATGATATGAATGCCGCCATGACCGCGCTGAAAGCCAACAACATCAACGCCGTGCGCACCTGCCATTACCCGGATCAGAGCCTGTGGTATGATCTGTGCGACAAAAACGGCATTTACATGATCGATGAAACCAACCTGGAAAGCCACGGCAGCTGGCAGAAGCTGGGCGCGATCGAACCCAGCTGGAATGTGCCGGGCAGCCTGCCGGAATGGAAAGATTGTGTGGTGGACCGTGCCCGCAGCATGTTGGAGCGCGACAAAAACCACGCCGCTGTGCTGATCTGGTCCTGCGGCAACGAAAGCTATGCGGGCGAGGATATTCTGGCCATGACGCAGTTTTTCCACGCCAAGGACCCCAGCCGTCTGGTTCATTATGAAGGTGTGGTGCATAACCGCGCGTTTGCGGCCATTACCGATATGGAAAGCCGGATGTACGCCAAGCCGTGGGAAATCCGGGAATATCTGGAATCCAAGCCGGAAAAGCCGTTCATCCTGTGCGAATACATGCACGATATGGGCAACTCTCTGGGCGGCATGGAAAGCTATGTGAAGCTGGCGGAAGAATACCCGCAGTACCAGGGCGGCTTTATCTGGGACTACATGGACCAGGCCATCTGGCATACGGACGTCATGGGCCGCAAGGTACTGGGCTATGGCGGCGATTTTGGCGAGCGGACGACGGATTATAACTTCAGCGGCAACGGCATTGTATACGCCGATGGCGCAGAGAAGCCCGCCATGCAGGATGTACGCTACTGGTACGCCAGCCCGGCGGACCGTGCGGCGCAGGATGCCGCCAACGCTGCTGCGGCAGCACAGGCAGACCGCACGCTGGCCGAAGCCTGGCAGAGCCGCCGCGACTACCCCCTGGTGGTGACCCAGGGCGACGGCAACCTGGGCGTAAAGGGCAAAAACTTTGAGATGCTTTTCTCCATTGCGGGGGCTGGCCCGGCATCGCTGAAGGTGAACGGCACCGAATGGCTGTGGCGCGCACCGCGCCCGGCGTTCTGGCGGGCCTCCACCGACAATGACCGCGGATGCGGCTTCCCGCTGCGCGCGGCGGCCTGGATGGCGGCGGACGTGTTTGTAACGTATAACGGCATGAAGGTGCTGGAAGCAGGTCCCGACTGCGTAAAGGTGCAGTTCCAGTTTGGCATCCCCACTGTGCCGGGGGCCAGCGCAGAGCTGATCTACACTGTGGAAGCACAGGGCGCATTGCGGGTGGATGCCGTTTACCACGGCGTAGCCGGTGCGCCGGAGCTGCCCTGTTTTGGTGTGAAATTTGAAACCTTTGGCCCGGTGACCCGCACGGTGTGGACCGGGCTTTCCGGCGAAACCTACCCGGACCGCTATAAGGGCGGTGTGTTCGGCTGCCATGAGGAAACCCCGCATGTGGAGCCACATCTGGTTCCGCAGGACTGCGGCATGCACATGCAGACGCGGCAGGCCATGCTGGAACAGCGGGATGCCTGCGGCCACACGACTGCCGCGCTGACCTTGCAGCAGGTGGATGCACCATTTGCGTTCAGCGCGCTGCCCAACACGGCGCAGGAGATCGAGGCGGCGCAGCACATTACGGAGCTGCCCGCGACCGGCCGCACCAGTGTGATGGTGCTGGGCGCAGTGCGCGGCGTTGGCGGCATTGACAGCTGGGGCACCGATGTGGAAGAGCCTTACCATGTTTCTGGCGAGGAAGACCACAGTGTAAGTTTCCGCATTGTGCTGTAAACGTGGAAGTTAGGGCAACACCGCACAATTCTAAGTGCCGATACGGCGAGCGAGGTGCGGCAGCTGCTAAGCCA
>ENA-UOJS01000290-UOJS01000290.1-human-gut-metagenome-genome-assembly--contig:-C74-NODE-290-length-55814-cov-28.587600_pt1 | contig 55814 bp, 86 predicted proteins | sample MGYA00242355_ERZ723902 | MGnify/ENA metagenome assembly ERZ723902
GCTCCTGCGACTGGGCTTGAACCAGTGACCGTCCGATTAACAGTTAGAGAGTTTGATAGAATACCCCTTGGAACGATTGGGCAAAACGGCTTCATTCCAACGGTTTAACCTCACTTGACCCTCACTTGACCCGCAAGTGAGGGTCAAATGGAAGTCTGAGAATGTCTGAGAATATGGAAGCAAGGAGGTAATCATGGCACGCAAAGCAAGAAACGGCATCGTCTACCCATACAAAGTCGAACGGAAAAAGAAGCTGGCCGATGGCACAATCAAGGCTTACCCCAGCTTCGAGTTCAAGATCGACGGGAAGACCTACAGCTGCAAGAAGTACGCCGACGCGAACCGGCGTCTGACCGAACTGCTCCAAGAGCGAGCCAAATTCGGCAGCACCAGCAACACGTCAGTCACGTTGGGCGCATATGCGGAACAATGGTTGGAACGACGGCAGAGGGATGCAGACCCGAAGACTTTCGCCAACTATCGAACCATCGTCCGCAAGCATCTACGCCCATACCATTCGCAGAAAATGTCGAACCTGAACGCCGCAGTCTGCGACCGCATCGTAAATGGCCTTACCGTCGCGAAGACCATCGACGGCAAGAAAATGCACGTGAAGGCCAGTCTCAGCCTCCGCCGCCAGACGCACACCACGTTGAACCAGATTTGCAATGCCGCCGTAGCGGATAGGATTCTTCCCACGAATCCGATGGGTGGCGTTCCAACTCCGAAGGACAAGGACATCAGTCTTGCCGACGAACGCAAGAACGAAGCCCACGAGCGTACCGCATTCACCGACGATGAAGTCAAACGCATCCTCCAAGCCGCCAACGAACTAGGCATACGGAACGGCGCGAGGGAATGGTTCAGACTATGCACCGGTATGCGCCCCGGCGAAATCTTGGGGGCTTCACTCCAAGACCTCGAACTGACCACCACGGCAAACGGCATCCCCTACGGCGAATACACCGTCAACTGGAAACTGGAGGAGTTGAAGAAGGAGCACGGTTGCGGCGAACCAGACCGTAAAGGCGTGTACCCGTGCGGATACAAGCGTGGTGCCGCATGTCCGCAATGGAGGTGGCGTATTCCAGACGGCTTCGACATGATCGAACTGCAAGGCCGCTGGTGTCTCACCCCGCCGAAATCGAAGCGTGGAAGGAAAGTGCCAATCATTCCCGCATTGGCGCAGACACTCGAAGCATACTTGGTGGATACCGCTGAAATACCGAACCCGCATGGACTCCTGTTCCGTCACGATGACGGCTCCCCTATCGAACCGGAAGAGGATATCGAACAGTTCCGCAAACTGTTGGAAGCGGCGGGAGTACCCAATGCGGAGCATAGGAGCCGTCACGAGACGCGCCATACCGTCGTTACCATCCTCATGTCAATGGGCGTGGATGTCGGACTGGTCGAGGAAATCGTGGGCCATTCAAGCAGACTCATGGTGGAACATTACCGTCATGCCGGATTGAAAGAACGGTTGGCCGCAATGGAAACGATGAACAAGCCATTGCAACTCGACTCGTATAGGCTAGGTGACGATGAAGGCTGAAATAACCGCAGACCAGTTCTGCGAATACATCGTGGAACGACTGGAAAAATATGCATGGAGTCTGGCGCGAGATGGCAAACTTCTGTGGATTGACCAGTCTTACAACAGTAACTTCGCAGTGGTGAAAAACCGTGCCACTTGCGACATATCGCTCACGAAAAACGGCAAGCTGATCTATCGAACATCCTTATATACGAAAGAATTAGCCGATAAATGGTGTGACTTAATGGTTAAGTACATCACGCTGAACAACCTCGATACGCTAATCCAATAACAAGAAAAGCCCCTCCCCCAGCGTAATCGCTGAGAGAGGGGCAAACTTGTACAGGACGTACTAGTTGGGCATAGTATTCTTACACTTCTCCAACATCATGTTAGAGAAATGAAAGGTTTCTACTCGGAATACCTGGCTTTCAACTCGCTGGCGCCGATCAAAGCGCCAACCAGCACGGCCAGAGCGTTCAACGTGGTCACGATCTGGTCAACGCATGGAAGGTTCCATGCGGGGCCTACCACATGCACGAACACAGCCAAAGCGGGCAACGCGATAAGCGCCAACCACTTCAGCACCTTGTACGCTTCGTCCGGCAGGAGGTAGTTGTTTTCCTCGCCTGTTTCTTCCTGCGGCTTTTCGCCGTCATTCTGAGTCTCCTTGACTTCATCGACCATAATCAGTCTCCTTACCAGTAGAGTGTTTCACCCGGATAGATCAACGCCGGATTGCCGGAACGGTACCCGTGGATGCTGTACATGTTGACCCTGTAATATGCGGCGATGCCGCCGAGGGTGTCGCCGGAACGCACCACGTACCGTCCACCGGTGGCGACCGTGGACGTACTGGCCGCGCCGGTGCGACGGCACACGGTCTCGCCAGCATAGATGACGTTCGGATTGCCGGAACGGTAGCCCGTGTACTGGTTCCACGAACCGCCATTACGTGCCGCGATGCTGCTGAGCGTATCGCCGTAACGGACGGTCACGCACACGCTGCCGCAATTCGCGGCGGACGATGCGCCGCCAGAACCGCCGAGACGCTGGTTCACAATCGCCATCACCGTGTCATAGGCACCGCCAAGAGCCTGACGACGCTCATTGCCGTTGCCGTACACGCCGCGAATGACCTTCGTGGCCATGTCGTTGTAATCCGGCGTGACAGTGACCTGCGGCCTGACCGGATCATGCCTCACCTCGGCATTCGTCTTGCCGCGATCACCGTTCGCGATCTTCTGCCAAGCGTCACGCTCACCGAAGAACAGGTTCAAATCCAACGGGCCGACACCGTTCAGATAGCCGGTGGACGCATACTGCACCATGCCCTCGCCCTTGCTGCCGGCGTTCCACGGAGTGGACTGCCAGCCGGTCGCGTTCATGGAAGCGTACTGAGCCTTCCACAGCATGCAATGGGCTCGCACGTCGGACGGAATCTGATACACGGCACTGTCCTGCACGTACACGATCGGCCAGACCTTGGTACGCGAATACACCTGGTTGACCCACTGGCGCACCCAATCGCCGTTACCCCAAGCTGCGTTGCCGTTGGACTCCCAGTCCAACGCGAGCACACACTGGCCCACATAACCGTTGAACTGGTTCAAATAATGGTTCACCTCGGCGGCGACGTTGCCGCCGTCCGCGTAATGGTAGCCGCCACAAGCTTTGCCGGTCTGACGCGCCCAATCGGTCTGACTGCGCCAAGACGGGTTCACGTAGCCGCTACCCTCGGTGATCTTCACGATGGCCGCGTCAGCGTCCACCACGCGCGTCACGTCAGCCGACTGCCAGCCGGAAACGTCGATGACGTTCATATCCGCGCTGGCGACCGGCGCGACAGCGACGCACAGCACCGCAGCCAACGCGGTCAACGGTTTGCCGATATGCCGACGCAGACGCTTGTGCTTCGGCTTGCCTTTGTTGTTGAGGATGCCCACATCCTCTCCTTCCCGCCCCAAGTCAAGGGCAAATAGAAAAGCCATCCCGAAATGGGATGGCTTTAAAGTGTGAAAATCAATGCCTGTGCGCGCCATGATTGAACATGAGGACGAGCGTGAGGAGCAGCAGGTATAGGCCGACTGCGATCATGAGATGCGTCACTGCCGGTCCTCCAAATATTTTTCGGCGGCCGAGATGATCCAGCATTGCGCGTCCAATTTCTCAAGCTTCGCCAGCTCGTATCGGACGGCCTCACTGTGGTCGGTGTCCTTGTCGCCGTAGATCAGACTGATGATCGTATTTTTGATCGTGTCACGGCAGAGGTCGTCCATCCGCTCGTCGAATTTCTCGGTACGCTCGCCAAGCTGCCGTGTCTTGGCGAAATGCTGGGAAAGCGGCGAATCGTAGGGCAACCGTTCCGGCTGCACGTGCGCGTACAGGCCGGTCGCCAGCGCGTCCAAAGCGCCCGGCCATATCCTGAGCAGCAGGGTGATGAGGGCGCACGCGCCGCCCACACCCCCGAAACCGGCTAGAAAATTTTGCAGCACATTACCTCTCCTTAGGGCAATAGAAAAGGCCATCCCGAAATGGGATGGCCTTGAAGTGTGAAAATCAACGCCTGTGCGCGCCATGATTGAACATGAGGACGAGCGCGAGCAATACCAGGTACGCTACGATTGCGATCATGAAATGCGTCACTGTCGGTCCTCCAAATCACGCCTTCGCGAACACGCATAAACAGCGCGAGTCGGTAGCAGCCGGCGACGGATAGAAGCTGATGTCATGTGTCGAACTGTTTACGTAGACGGTGAAATTTCCCAACAAGACCCATTCCTCGCTTTCGAGCATCGCTTTTGCCGCTGGACTGGAATCGTAAGCGAAGACAATCGCGCCCTGCTGGATACTGCCAGAGGCATCGCCCACATCACCCTTGGGGCCTTTGAGATTCCCGACATTGGACCATGCCATATTCACAACTACCTCCTAGGCGTTGAAGGCGTACACGTTGCCGGTATCGAGGTCAAGATACAGGCTGCCGACCGGCACTCCGGTCGATGACGGCACGCCGTGGCCATAAGTCCAGCCGAGACCGTTCACGCCGTTCGTACCGTCCTTGCCGTTGATGCCGGGTTCGCCCTTATCGCCCTTCGGCCCCTGGATGGTGCCGACGTCCTTCCAGTCCGCGCCGACCGTATCCCACACATACAGGTGGCCTCCGATAAGATAGGCGTCGCCTGCATTGCCGGTCGCATGTTCGGCCTTCAACGCTTCGAGGGAAGCATACGAGCCGAGAATGGTGACGCCGGTGCCGTCCTTGCCGGGCGCTCCGTCCGTGCCCTTCTCGCCCTGCGGCCCCTTGAAGCTCACGCCACCGATCACGTTGGACACGTGGACGGTCGTCTCGTTGACGATGGAAGTGACCGTGAACAGGTTCCCATTGTTGTCGGAGATCAGATCTCCTACCGTAATCGGGGCGGATGGCGAGAGCACGCTCGTCGCCACGTCGCTGTTGCTTGAGACGGTGATGTTGGCGACGTGCAGGCTCGTGCCCGCATCCCCCTTCGCGCCGTTCGTGCCCGGATCGCCCTTCGGTCCTTTAAGGTTGCCGCCAGTCGCAGTCCATGCCATTTTCGCAATTCCTCCTTGGAAATCGAATCATTTTATTTTGTGAGATATGAGATGTGAGAAAATTCAGAGCCGGAGCTGATACACGTCACCGGTCGTCAAATCGATGTAAGTATCGCCGACGATGCCTTGCGTCAGGTCGGACGGCCTGCCCATGCCGCTGAGGAAACTCGCGCCACGCTCGCCCTTGCCGCCGAGCGTAACCCCGGTGTCCACGCCGAACACCACGTCCGAATCGACGAGGCCGGTGATCATCCACACCCTGCCGGTCGAATCCACGCACGTGTCACCGACCGTCACGTTGTCGGACGGTTTCAGACTGGCGGCGGGCACATGCGCGTCCAACGTGATAACGCCGGAATACGTTCGCATGCTGTGCACAAGACCGCCAGCCGTGGCAGCCGAAGCCCACGACGCTTCGCCCAGCGTCGCGTAATCCAACGTCTGCACGCTGTCCGGCACGATCACGCGCCGCACGTGCGTGTAACCACTGACCTGCTCGCGGATGGTCCAACACCAGTCCCTGCCGGTCGGCTGCAACGAAACGACCAGATCACCGCCATCCTCGGGCAGACGTGCCACGAACGGCAGCGGCAGCATGATGCTCTCGTCCTTTTGGACGACGCGGCTCGTAGGCGTGCAGACCACCAGTCCACGTGGAGATGAGCCGCCGTCCGTCAGACCGTCCGGCCTGCGGAAACGGAATCGTATCCTCGTCATCGATTGTCCTTATCGTTCACCCGCTCACGCAACGGACCGATGATGGAAGCGGCCAGCACGCCGAAATTGAAATTAATCTGAGTCAACATAACCTCCTAGTCAATATTCAAAAAAACAGGCGGAAAAACCCACACGCGAACCATCGGCTACACGACGCCAATGCGTGCGGGTTTTCCATGAAAGGAAAGGAAACACACCAATGCTGTTCGGCATGTTCTCGGAAAACGTTTGGAAGCCGACCATCAGCCGGTTGCGTGAATGCACGCGCGTCGGCTACGAGAGCGCTTACCGCACCCATATCCGAGACCGTTGGTCGAACGTGGACATGGACGCGATCAGCGTGGCGGGCATCGAATCATGGTTGGACTCCTTCGACAAGCCGGGAGCGGCACGCAAAGCCTACGCGGTGTTCCGCGCGATACTGCGACTCGCGTACCGTCAGGGTGTCACGGACAATGACGTGACCAGACGCGAGATACGCCTGCCACACCTACGGCATTACGAGCCGCAAGTACTGTCCGCGCCGGAAGTACGACGCCTGTTGAAAGGCTTCTACGGGCATCCGCTCGAAGCGTGGCTATTGGTGTCCGTATGCGCGGGACTGCGCCGCTGCGAGTCGGTCGGCATCGAATGGACTGATCTTGACTTACGGCGCGGCACCGTCACGGTGAAAAGGTCGGTGCAGTGGGTCGCGGGCCATGAGACCGTCACCGAACCGAAGACCGATCTGAGCCGACGAACCGTCGCATTGCCACGGTTCGCGATAAAACGATTGGCGGAACTACGCCACGGCACGAAGACCGGCCGACTGGTCGGCAACCTGAACGCCAACCAGGTGGCAGCTCATTACACGTCATGGTGTCAACGCATGAAACTCCCCTGCGTGCCGCCAAGGAACCTCAGGCACACCTTCGGCACTCTGGCAATCGCTGCGGGAGCCGATATCTCAGTGGTCGCACGACAACTCGGTCACAGCGACACCAAGACAACCGCCCGCTACTATCTCCGCCCCGATTTGTCCGTGCTGAGAAGTCTACAGCGGGCATGGGAGCGGCTCATTATCGGGGTCGCATAGCTTTCCGTAACCCAGACGCTTATCACCTGCCAGTATGGCAAGGTGACGGGCGTGAAAGCCGGGAACGTGGCGCAAATCCTCGTGGAATGGAAGAGCGCCGCCACGGCATCATGGGATACCGGCAATTTCGGCGTCCTGCCGGACGGCTGGCGTCCATTGATTACGACGAGGTGGGCGTACAGTGGGCGTGACGGTAGCAGCCAACGAGATTTCACCATACTGCCGGACGGCAAATTCACCTACAGGAATCTTGGTGGCAGCCAGAACGGAGAAGGTTTCATCACATCCGCCTCGTACATCACGGCCTAAACCGTCGTCACCGGAAACGATACGCTGCCGGCATGCCATGTGTTTGCGAGAATGGTCGCATCATACGCGGGACGGAAATACACGCTGCTGCCGACCACATAAAGCAGCCGATTCTGCATTTGACTGCCCTGCTGACTGTCCACGAACACGCCGAAACCTTCCATTACGGCCCGCACATCCATGCTTGCCAAAAGCACACCATCCCACGCCTTCTTCTGGAATTGGCCTTTGTTGACCCACCGGCAGTAGATGGTCGCCAAGCCATTGACGACGCATCCGCTGATTGTGAATTCCGGGTCGGTGGTCACTTTCGTGAAATGGATCGGGGTTACGGAAAACTATTGCTTCGCGTCGAAGACGTGGACAGTCACGGCGATGCGATAGCTCAGCGACGTGCCGCTGGCGTTCCATGCGACAAGCTGAAATCCTTTTGCCGAATGACTGTTCGTAATCATCGAAATGTTGTTGAACGACGGCACTTTGTTTTTAGAGTCGTTCATCAACTGCAATTCGACGGAGTATGAATCCCAGTTTGCCGCTTCGATCGGCAGCTTGATGTCTATTGGCGTGTTCGTGTTCGGCTTGAAGATCATGGACGCGACGCAGTAGGCGTCATAGCCTCTGGGCCGCGCGACCACGACCCATTCACCTGACTGGGTTACGGAATCCCACAAAGCCCCCCTCGGCGTGAACATGCGCACCGGCGTGCCGACCGTGATGCCATTCAATGGGATACGCCACAACGGCATGTATGCGTCAACCGCGCCGGACAATATCTTCCCTGACGGAATGGCCGGATCAGCGGCAGTCGTCGCGTTCGGCGAACCCTTCAACACGGTCAATGCCACATTCTCATTACCGGTCTTGGAATCTCGATGGTAGTGTGCGCAGATGATGTCATTGCGTTTCATGCCCTGCGATCCGTTGGAGATCGTCACCGATTCCGCTGCCGTGATATGCCAGTCCAAGCCCTGGATCGACGCGCAGCCGGTGCCGATCGTCGCCCTGTTGGACGAACTCATCGAGCATTTGAACGCGTCGCCCCAGTCGTACACCACGTCGGACTTCGAGAACTTGGCCTGATGGATGATCGCCTTGTCCTCGCTGCTGATATGCGCGGTTCCGGCTTTGCCGTCAACCAGTTCGATGGTCATTGTTCAACCTCCTTCAACCATGCTTCAAACGCTTCATCATTCTCCTGCATGAACGTCATGAAAGACGAGTTGCATTTGGAACAAAGTTCGTAGATGTCGGGCGTCACATCATCCGCGATGCGGGTCGCCTTGCCAGCCGAATACCGGCGCACGGTGTACCATTCACGCGCCTCCGTGTCACCGGTGGCGACATAAGCGGTCTTGCCGCACTTGTCGCACACATACTTCGAGTAACCGTCAGATTTCACTATCCAATCCTTTCAAACGTAAAACAACCAAGCGAAGGCAACTGCCTCCACGTGCCGCCGAAATCCACGGAGGGGTCAACGCCCGTCGTGTTCATCACCACATAGCCGACCGGGAACACGGCCTTCCCGGAAGCGCCGTCGCCGACATGCGCGCTGATGACACCATCCACGCTCACGATCGAGGAACCGTCCACCCTCACGCCACCAAGCACGTCCGTGGACGCTTTCGGTAGCGTGTAGGCGTTCGCGCCCTGTTCGACCGAAGCGAGCTTCGACCGTTCGGAATCGGTCATCATGCCCGACTTGGCACTGTCGGCCATGCTCTTGGCCGCATCGGCGACGTTCTTCGCATCCTCGGCGGTCTGATTCGCCTTGCCGATCTGCGCCGCGAAACCGGAAGCCGTCTTGTTCGCAGACTCGGCGACCTGCCTGACGGATTCCAAATCCTCGGAAGCGACTTCCGCGTTGATCGTGCTGCCTGAAATCGATAGGCCACGGCCAGCTGTCAAAGACGCGCCGCCGCCAGTCGAACCCGAAGACGAAGAGGAAGACGAACTCGTGTAATTCGAGTATTCCGTCTTCGAGGAAGCCGCGTCGCCAACCTCATACGATACTGACAACAAGCCGCCAGACAGTTTCACGATCTTCTTCAACACGACGGCAGTAACCGTCAGACCGGTAACATGATCGCAGCCCGCGACCCTATCGCCAACATCAAGCGACAAGCCGTCATGCACGGTCACATCGACAGCGCCAGCGCCCTGCAAATCCTGCAACTGCTTCTTCGTCTGCTTGTCCAACTCGTCCTTCTCGGCGGACGAATAATCATAGACCGCGGCGATTTCGTCACGACCACCGAACGTGCGCGTACTGGACACCTTGCCGGAATCATCCGCATAATAGTGGACGACAAGACGATTCTTCAAATCACCCTTGCCCAAGCCGATCATATGGTTGGTGCGACGGTAATCCTTCGTGATGGAAAAATCAACCAGATCGGAATCGACCGTATCATCATGGGCGACAATCGGCTGGGCATACATCCATACCGTGCCGTCAACCTCCTGAAACATGAGTTTCAGATCATTCGCCGCCAGCATTCTGCGGATGCCATCATATGCGGTGCAATACCGGTCGAACTGGAACGTTGGAATGGTTTTCGTGGAATCCGCGCGAACCTTGAACACGTCAGACAAGCCAATACGGGCCAACAGGTTCGACAACACCTGATTCACGGGGCCGGACACCTTCAGATAATCCTGCCCCGAATCAGGCTGCAACACCTTACCGGCCAACATGCCGTGCCAGCTCCGACCGGAATACGTTACGACGCTCACGCCGTCCGACAGTTCATCCTTCATATGATCGACGATGCCGCCAACCTCGGTCCCATCAACATAGACAAGACCACGGTCAGGCAGCACCGTACCGTCATACAACGTCAGTTCGAAATCATTCTCACCCGACCCCCACGCGCAATCAAACACACAATCCGAAACCGCATGGAACGGCACGCCATTCTCGTCGGCGCAAATCAAATCAACCAAGTCGGGTCCCCATTCTCCTCGACAATCGTCAGATCAAAACCGAAACCGGAACCCAACTCGACCACGCTCGAACCAGCCGGAATAGGTTGGAAAACATACTGTCCACGATTCAAACCGGAACCGCGCACACCCCACGAAAACACGTTCCGCAAAGAACCATCCGCACCATGCAGCATGATCGACTTCTTCAACGAGTCAACCATCACGTAAGCGCCAGCGGGAACATCACCATTCAACCGGTACACGTTCCCACCAATCGTCAACGACGGATTCGACACAGCCCCATATATGACCAGACGAAACGGCATCGGAACACGCATACGATTAGACACCATGCATGACGGACACGAAACAGCCAGATCATAACCCATGTCGGTCGGCAAATCCAAGCCAGACGCGGCAGACCCGGACACAGGCTGATACGACACGGTAGCGGCATCGTGCCGCCATACGCCATCCAACAAGACGAACGAAAGCGCGCACACCGGGTCGGAGGAAGCAGGATGCGAGGAAGCCTCGGACTTCACCGCATAACACGATTGAGTCCAAACCTCCCCCGCACCATTCACCGCTTCCAACCGTCCCGGCTTGCCTACGGCCAGATCAGCGTCAACAGCCCGCATGAACGAGTCGAACGCAGCCGCATCACCATAATGCACGTCAACGGAAACCTCCCGACGTTTCCTCGAAACGCCGGTCAACCCACCGTTACGCACCGTGTAATCCCATTCACGGCCACGCAACTCCAACGCGTCCTCGAAATCAACGGTCTCATAATCCGATACGTCGAACCGTTTCCCGGTCAGACCACTCACATACGCAAGCTCACCTGCCACGACTGGCCTCCAATACATCACGGACGAAATCACGCTTGCTCGGCCAAGGACTGCTGTTACGGCTGATCTCACCGCCGATACCGTCACGGAAGTCCGCAACCTCACGACGTAGCTCGTTCACGGCGGAGACAAGTTCACGACTCGAATCAGGAACCTGAACGTTGACCTCATACAAGCCGGACATCATCTTCTCCACACGACCGCCAGCCGCATACGCGCTACGACTCATATCAACCGCACTACGCGCATACGACGTGCGGGCCTGCGACACCGCCCTGTCCAGATCACCGGTCGCGTTCAACACGTTCAGGAAATTCGGGCCGACAGTGCGGTCAAGCTTGCTCGCGGAAGCAGCCCTGATAACATGCTCACCGTTCGACAGCCACATTGGAATCGAATCAGACGTGCCAGTGCCCGGCCCGCTGATACGGCCACCAGTAGCCTTATAGCCAGCATTCGCAATACCCCTAGCGACAACAGACGCATTAAGCGTCACACTCTTGCTTTGAATGCTGTTCCACTGCCCAGCGAGACCTGCAACAGCATCATATCCGGTCGTGGAAGCGTCAAGACGACTTCCCCACCATGTAGGCACGGAGACAATCTGGTTTTTCGCATCAACCGCCACAGCAGACGTATTGCCAATACCAGCGAAAAGCGTAGGCCAATTACGAGGCACATTCTCAATATTGCCCTTCGCTATCTGCGCTATAACACTAGCCCTATCAACAGCGTCGATCACAGTAGGAGAGGTCTGCTTCACGCCATTCACAGAAGACTGCGCGCTAGCCACGCCAGCTTGCGTATTATCGGTTGCGGTGATGTCAGTGTTCTTCATATCGGGAATCAAACTCAACGCGATTCGCAAGGCATCAACCTCGCTCTTACCAGAGGAAGTCGCCTTCAAGTAGGCTTCTTTAATCTCAGGAACCTGCCAGATGGCATCCCTTAACGCATCCAAATCGGACTTGCCTTCGGATTTCGCCTTGACAAAAGCATCCTTCATCGTCGGAATCGAAGAAATACTCTCTTCCAACGCTTCGGTATCACTCTTGCCTTCGGTGATGGCCTTGAGGTAAACCTTTTTCAACGCGGGCACCTTCATGACGGCATTGGTCACATCATTGGCCGCGACAATCGCCAGCTTGTTATCGCCGGTAATCACGACCGTATGCTTGCCATCGGAAAGCCTCTGCACCATGTCAGACAGCTGGTTGGCATCGGTCTTGCCCTGCCAGATGGAGTTCAACAGGATATCCTTGACCTGCTTGCGGCTCTTGTCGGGGAACAGGTAGCTCATGCTCTCCACGACGTTCGCAAGATTCTCCTTCGCCTCCAACGACTGAACATTGATCTGCGTGGTGACCTCCTTCGGGGTCATCAACAGACTTGAGTTCAATCCGTCAACGGCTGCGGCATCCAAGCCGGCGGCACTTGCCTGAGCGTTGAAATTGCTGGACAATTCCTTCTGCTTGGCGAGCACATCCTTCTGCGACTTGCCCTGTTTAATCATCGCATTCAGGTAGTCGTTCGAACTGGAGGCCAACGCGGTCAGCGAGTCGGCGGCGGTACGCCCGGCCTCGGTCGTGTAATCGAAGTCCTTCTTCTGCGCGTTCCAGACCTGCTGCCCCTTGGAGTGAAGATCGTTCACGGTCTTCATCGCTTCGCCGACCTGCTGTAGCGTCTTCTCATAGCTGCTGGACGCTGCGGCGGCCTGTATGTTCGCGTTACGCTGGGATTCGATCTGCGAAGCCAGAGAGCCTGTCACGGTAGCAAGCCGCTCCTTTTTCTCCGTGGCGTTCAGCAGACCGTCGGAAATCTCCTGATAGCCTTGCCCCTCGTCCAAAAGCGTCTGCACGTAGCCCGCGTTCTTACCCGCGGCTGTCGCCTGTTCCTGCAAGGCATCGGTCTGCTCCTTGCGCAGCTTCTGCAAGCCCTCGCGGGCGACCTGAGCGGCCTTGCCCTGGGCGGACAGGATATTCACCATGTCGCCCGTGGCGGAATTGGTGTTCCAGCTGCTTCCGGCATCCTCGATCTTTTGCAGGTTCCTGATGTACTTGTCGAACTCGGCGTTGGAGCCGGAAGTGGCCTTCGACGCCGCATCCTGGTTCTTGCCGAGCTTCTTCAAAGCGTCGGACACACTGTCGTAATCCTCGGCGGAAACCTCCCCGAACCTGAACTTGTCGAAGAAGTCACGACTGGTGCTGAGATTGTTCTTCACGGTCGAACCGAAGTTATCCAAACGGTTCTTAAGCCCATCAAGCGAAGTAGCCTGATCGGACAATGCGTTTGGCGTGGCCTTGGCCGCCTCGTTGAACGATTCGACCTCGGACTTGCCTTTGGACACATGCTGGGAATACGCGCTGAAAGCCGTACCGGCGACGGTCAGACCGGCTGTCAGAGCGATGCCGGCAGGGCCGCCGAACGCACCCATCAGCACCGTTCCGGCATCGGAGGCGACGGTCTTCAACCCGCTCAACGCGCTCTTCACGGGAGTCACGCTCGAACGAACCGACCCGACACCCTTCGCGGCACTGGACGCGTTAGCGCCAAGCACAACGGCACCCTCGGCGGCAAGACGCGCCTCCGCACCGGTCTTCGCAACCGACACGGCAGCCTTCTCCGCCTCCGAGGACATCTCCTTCATGCCCTTGGCGGAGGACGTGAACATGCCGGCCACATTCCCGTACATCATCGCGTCACCGGTCAGATTAGCCGCCATGCCGTTGCGTTCCAAACGCGCCATCGCCGCAAGAAGCTCAGTGAACTTGACTTTAGTGCTGTCAACAGTCACACCCAACTGGCGCAACGTGTTCTGATACTGCATCGTGCTCTGAATATTCTCCAAGGCACCGGTCTTCAAAGCCGTCCAGGCGGCCTTACCGGCACGGCCGAACGTCATCCACAAGCCCAACATGCCCTGAATCGGAGCGGGCAGCTTCGAAAACGCCTCGCTCAACGCGCTAGTCGCATTGGCGATGGTCTCAATCGTAGGGGCAGCTGCCTTCAACGAGTTGGCAAGCGTGCCGCCGAACGTCTTCGACAACTGACCCGCCATGCGGACAAGACTCGAAAACATCGGAGACGTGGACGCGAGACTGGAAGTCACCATGCTCAGACCATCACGCACATCACCGGAGAACGTGCGGATGCTACCCGAAGTTCCAGAAGCCAGCTTCGAAGTGTCGGCCACGAAATTACCGGTCAACTGACCAAGATTCGTCATCGTACCGGCAAGATCGTTCCGCGACTCGTTCGCAGCATGTCCGATATCGGCGAAAGCGTCACGCACGCCCTTCTGGGCGTCCCTAGCGCCAGTCACCCAAGCACGCAACGTATCCTGGGCGCTCATGGAGTTAATCGCACGGTCTGCACGCTGCAACACGCTGCTGAACTGCTCGATGCCATTCTGGTATTGGGCAATCGGAGTAAACACACCTTGCGCGATACCCTTCAACGAGCGAAGGGACGAGCCAAGATAACCAGCCTGCTCCTTGACTTCGGACATGGCCTTGTCAACACGGTCGGAGTCGTTCATCACGTTCTCGGCCCACTTGGCGAACCAAGACGCATCCTCGCTCAACCATTGCGTGAACTGCGGCAGATACTTGCCGCCGACCATGCCGATATGGGACAATGCGGTAATCAGGGATTCGGCACCGGGAACGAGATTATCCATCGACTCGTTCACACGGTCGAAGACAGCTGGCAGCTCGTTCGCCTGATAGGACGCCTTCACGGCGAGCATGAGCTTTTCGACTATCTCGCCCTCATGCTTGGCGAGAGTGCCCATCTCCGGCACCAGCGAATCGCCTATCGCGTTCGCCGTATCCATGATGGCGGGCTTCGCCTTGCCATAGAACGCATCCTGCACGTTCTGGGAAAGCTGGGACAGCTTCGTGTTGGCAAAGTCGATCTGGCTGCTCCACGTCTCGCCCTTGTCGCCATAGATCATCTTGAACGTGGCGAACGCGGCACCCAATCCGGTCAACGCGGCAGGAGCGGCATAAGCGGCCTTGGAAAGGCTCACGATGCTCTTGCCCAATCCGCCGACCGTACCGGAGACGTTCACTGCACCAGCGCCGATATCGGACAATACGGTGCCGACAAGCGCTAGACGTGGAACCTTCTTGTCCAACGTGTCGAACAGGTTCACAAGATTCTGGAACTGGTTCTCGACACCCTTCAAGCCGGACGCGCCATACGTCATGCCGTTGAGAATCTTGCCGATGTCAGTTCCATGGAACTTGGCGAAGATGTCAATCGTGCGTGGGCGAGTGAAATACGCGAGATGGGCGCGGGCCAAAGCGGTCTCAAGATCGACATCCATATCAAGGGTGTCGTTCTTTTCTTGGAACCTCTTCAGCTCTTCCTCGGCGTGCTTCTTGTCGATATGGAGCTTCGCCGGAATCTCCGCATCGGGATTGGACTTCAACGCCTCCGCATACCGGCGCATCTCAGCTTCGACGTTCGAATACTCGGCCTTCAACGTGACCGGAACATCGAGCCTCTTATGCTCAAGCTCCCGCATGGTGCGACGTATCTCGTCAGCGCCATCCTCGTAGAACTCGACCTTCACACGCTGCGACTCGAACCGTTCGATATCACGGTTCAGACGGGCGAAATCACCTTCGACATCGACCTTCACCCGCGCCTTCGGATTATCCTTCAGAAGACGCTGGTAATAGGCCAGCTGCCGGTACATCTCCCGCAGTTCGGCCTTCAACGTGACCGGAACATCGACGCCGCGACGTTTGAACGCCTCGATCTTCGACTTGACCTCACGCAGATTCTCAGCGACGAACCGCAGACGGATATCCTGACGGTTACGGACGCCGTTCATCGAATACAGGTCGGCGAGACGCTTCTGGAAATCGGAACCCTCAAGACGGGTCGCCTTCGTGACCGGACTCTTCTTCAGCTTCTCGATACGGTCGTCGATCTCGCCAAGCATCTTGACGGTACGCTTGTACTCGTCAAGGTCGAACCAGTTCCGGTTGTTCCGCTTCATGGCGGACACGTCGGACTCAAGCTCCTTGCGCACGCCACGATACGTGTCGATAAGGTTCTCGGCCTCACGCCGCGACTCCGCGAACTGCTCGCGGGCGATGGCCGTGGAGTCAACCGGACGGGACCACTCGTCCCTAGCCTTCTTCGACTCGCGGGCCATCTCGGCCCGCTGCGCCTCGATCTCCTTCGCGAAACGCGACGACGCGACCTGCTGGCCCTTGAACCAGTCGGCATACGTCTCCTGCTTCTGATGCAGTCCCAAAGCCGTGTCACGGGCCTTGGAGAAGTTCGACAGCGAATTGCCAGCGGTGACGATGCTCTCCTCAAGGGCACGCACCTGACGGGTCATCTTCGATACACGCTTCGCATCACCATCGGACGCGATGTCCACAAGCGACGACTGCGCCTTACGCAGCCTGCCAAGCTCCTTCTCCTGACCCGCGAGCGCCTTGTTGGTTGCCGTGGCCTGCTTCGCGGCTTCGCGTTCCTGCTTCCACAGGTCGGATGTCGGGAGCTTCTGCGTCTTCATCTCAAGGCGTTGCGCGTCGAGGGATTCGACTTCGCGGGTGGCCTTGGCGAGGTCGCCTTTCAGTCCGCGAATGTCGTTGCGGGTTTTGACGATTCGGTTGGACAGTTTCTCGAATTGGCGTATCTGCTCGTTGGAGAGGTGTTCGTTGCCTTTGATGAGTCCACGGACCTGCTGGTACAGGTCCATCTTCTTCTCGCGGTACTTATCGACGGTCTTGTCGAGGCTTGTCGCGAACGAAAGCTGTTCAGGTTTGATGGCGGACTTCTTGAAGAACGCCGTGTCGGCCATCTCTCGGCCTTTGGCGTCGAACACCTTGACGGTCTGGTCAAGGTTCTTCTCGATCAGCTTCGAGTTCAGCAGCCCGTTGCCACGGAGGGCCGTGTTTGTGCGGGAATTGAACTCGGACAGGCCACGGCTCAATTTGGACGAATCGAAGTCCGGTTTGAGCGAGAGTCCGCGACGAAGACGCTCCTCCTGCTGTTCGAACCGTTTCATCCACGGGTCGATGTTCTTCGTGTCTGGTTTGAAATTGAACTGTATGGAGGCGTTCTTGCCGTTCCATTCGCGGTAGGCGCGTTCAAGACTGGCGGTGTCCGGTTCGAATACCGCGTTCACGTCGAGGTCGCTTATTCCGCGTGCGGCCTCCTCGACTTGACGGCGGAAACCCTTCGTATCCGCAGTGACACGAACGACGACTGTACCGGCGCGATGTTCGCCCACCATAAGCAACCCCCAGAAAGAAAAAAGGAAATAGAAAACCCCCACGGGAATGTGGGGGTTTGTTCAAAATCAGGTCATGTGGAACTTCGCGAACATGTGTTCGAAGTTCTCGGCAGTACCTTCGTTCTCCCGGCGAGGCGGCTCCTTGTCAGCGCCGGGAGGGAGCAGTGGATGCGGTTTGGCATTCTTGCCCCCGTATTTGGCGGTAATCACCGCGTTCATCATGTTGCGAACGTCAACGGCGACCATCGTCTTCGAATCCCATCCAAGCCACGGCAGTACGGTCGGCTTGTCCGGCTTGGACTCATCGGACGCGGTTGGAGGCTCATCCTCCAATATCCGTGCCCTGTACAGGCTGTCTGGCATCGCCATCAGCCCCGCCGCGAGGCGTTCGGCGCGGGTGGGATTCAGCCTCGCGCCGGTTATGTCCAGACCATAGAAACGTTGGAAGTCGGAAGTCAGTTCGACCGGGTGGACGCGGACTTGCGCTTCGAAGCGAGCGATTTTCCCAGTTGGTCCGTGTAGAACATGAGAATCGCTTCGATGAGCCAGAACAGTTCATCCAATCCGATGCCCGTCGCCCATTCGTCAACCTTGTCAGGCTTCACTGTCAGCGACTTGACCCAATCCAAAGCCGTGCCGACGAACTCCATGCGTTCGTCGATCTTCGCCTCGATGTCATCCAAAGACTTGGCTTCGGGGCCGTTGATGTCGGCGTTGAGCGTGAAACCGGCCATGCCGGACAGTTTGCGTAGTTCGGCCGCCTCCTTGAACGAGAGACGTTCGGCGGGAGCCAGCTCCGGCAGAAGCGAGAACAGCGGCTCGTTCTCGCACATCTCCGCCCACGTCTCAGGGATGCGGAACTCGTCAGCTTCCGCAGCGGTGTTCTCTTCAACAGTCTCGTCAACCATGTTTTCTCCTATCTGAAAAGCGTTGAAAATCTCCTATCTTCCGTCAACGAAGAACGGGAAAAGACCGGAACCCCCGGATAGGAGAAACAGGGGTCCGGCGTCAGAGCGAAGAGGAAACAGCCTCGATCAGGACTGCTTCATCTTCGAAGCCTCGAAGAACACAATCGGCTTCTTGTCGGCGACGGACTCGACCTCGCCGGTCATGCCCTGCTCCACGAAATCATCGCCCGAGAGATCAGGACCACCATCGAAGGTCACAGAAACCTTGCGGAACAAAGCGCCGAAACGGATATCCGAATCATTGTCGGCGGACTCCTGAGCCAACAGGAACAGGCTGAACGTCTGTGGCTTCTTGGTGATGTCCACACCAACGCCGCCATCCTCGTCGGTGCCGTTATAGATCAGCTTCAGAGTGTCGCCATCCAACTGCAACGACTTCGCGGTGATGGTGCACGTCGAATCGGCGTAAGTGGTGCGCAGGTTCTTACGCGCCCACGAATTATGCGCGGTCGCGTCGCCGCCGTCGAACGAGAACGAAATCTTGTTGTCGGCGGAAGTATGCCCCAGATTCTTCCAAGCGTTACCACTACCACCAGCGCTCACTGGAATGGTGTCCGAGTTCAACTTGAACTCCTTAGCGCCGCCAGTCGGGAGAGCGGTTCCGACCGGAGCGTAGAACAAAGTGCCGTAAGTGGCAATCAGAGTCGCGTCATCATTAAACGCCATCTCATATCTCCTTATAAAAAAAGCCCCGCACGAGGCGAGGCTTGAAAACAAAAAACAGAAAACGGAAAATCATCCGGCGCGAAGCGAATCCTCCGCGCGGACGGTGAACGAGGAAGCGGAATACTGCTTCACCTTCTTGCCGGTGGCCTGCTTGCCGCCAGCGCTTTTGCCGAAACCGGGATTGCCCACAATCCGAATGACACGACCCGAATCGGTACGCCCGTAACGCGGCCATTGCATGATCTGCTGGTACACTTCCTGCGCCAAGCGGAAGGAACGGTCCGCATCGTTCGTGGCGACGATGATGTCGATGTCGCAATCCCACACGCCGGTCGAATGATTGCCGGTCGCCATGGTCGGCGCGTTCGTATGGAACAGCACGATGTTCGAGAACGACGCCCAAGTGTCCACATCGACATCGATCTCGTTGAGCACATGCACGTCGGACCAGTCCGGGTTGCCGGTGAACCCAGCCGTGAGAAGCGTGTACACGAGAGAATCGAAATCGACCATCGGACGTTCCTGCGGGTAACGCTCGTAATCAGGTTGAATCAGCGGCATCAGACACCACCGTTCATACGGGCAGCGTCACGCATCACATGATGTCCCTCGACCCAACGGTGACGCTGCTCGTTCCAAGCGCCCCACTCGTGTTCGACGGCCACGTTCGACCCGTCACGACCCTCGACATCAAGACACACATCCGTGTCGATGCCGTGGTAGCGTTTCTCAAGACTCAAATCCTTGGCGACCGGAATACCCGGGTCACGGCCAACCGCACGCGCGGCGGCGAGCATCCTCGCATCCGCAAGCACCTCGTCGGCCTTCTCCGACGTGGCCTGCGGACCGAACCATTCAGCCACCTTCGTGCTCAGGTCACGGTCAATGAAAACTCTTGCCATCGGCCTCACCCCACACATGGTCGTCAGGGTCCGGTTCGGGAGGCTTCGGACGCAACCCCACCGGAATCTGCGAATAGTCGGCGTTACGCCGGATATGCATCTCATAGTGGGGAACCTCGCCATGCTGACGGAACGTCGGAGCGCCGTCAACGTCATAGCAGTCGCCCTGATACCAGACCTCCGTATGGATATCGCCATGCCATTCCACGGCAACGACCTGAAACGGCGTGACCTCACGCAAACCACCCCAAGTCTGCGGCGACTTATCCTCGGCACCGGAAATCGAAAACATGCCAGCCTGCTGCTCGCGCCCCTCGATGGAACACCAGCACCAGTAAGCCTTCCCGGGAACATACGTCGTCCCATGCGGCCCGCGACGGACCGTGTACAGCACGACGATCACCTTGTCCCGATACAGAATCGAATCAGGCTTCACCCAAGGCACCATCACATCCTCGTAAGGATGCTCAGCAACCACGTCGGAACCCGACTCATCGTATGGATGACCCAAATCCCACGTTTCACGAGACATAGGCATCACATTCCATAAATACGGTTCACACCGACGCCAACGGTGCCGATAGGACCGCGCCCATTCGCATAGCCGTCAAGAATCTGCTTCTCCCTTTTCGACAGATACAGATTCGGAGACGCATCCTTGCCGGGCGGATTATCCTGCGGGTCGAAACGAGTGAACTGGTACGTTCCATTCGATTCGGTCTTGATATCCGAATAGCGGATGACACGCCACACCATCGAACAGATGACGAACTCGTAATCCTCAAGATCAAGGTCGCCGGACTTCAACCGTGGAACACAATTCGTACTCGAAGTGGACGCGACGGTCTCCGCACGATGGCACATGTACGTGAGCCAAGCGTTCGGATACCGTTTCAACACATCCGCGTCAGGAAGGCAATGAAGCTCCAAGCATTCCACCCAATCGACGGCATCGGTAACACCATTCGACATCAGCGAAACCCCCTAAGCTTCAAGAAGGCTACTTGCCCAACACGTCCGCCTTGAAGGTCGAGACGGCCTCCTTCAGAATCGGCAGATAATTGCCGTTGACCCAAATGTCGTAGTTCAACGGAGCCTGATGCGACAACATGGCGCCGATAAGACCATCGTTCACGCTCTTGTTGATCTCGTACTCGGAGTTCTGGGCCTCTGCGGTAGGACCGGACAGGGTGGCACCCAACGACGAATCGTTGAACGACGGAAGCAGAATGAACGTCTTATCCGGGAACGCGGCGGAAACATCGGCATCCATGTCGAAGGTGTTGTCGAGCTTCAAATCCTCGTAAGCCTCATCGACCAGAAGCACGTCGGTGATGCCGGACTGCATACGAAGCACGTCCAACACATCCTGACGGGTCAGCTTGGTCTTCGAATGCTCCAAATCCATGCCGGACACCTGCGTACGGAAGAACTCGTTGGTACGCATGGCATCGATGACCACACCGGTGGTGGCGACGGCGTGCGGCTTACGACCGTAAGCCTTGCGCATGATCTTCACCCAGGCTTCGATGTCGTCGCACGGGTTCGACTTGTCGTTGTCCCAAGTGGTGGTCGGCTTCACATCCTGCTGGTTGCCCGGACGCTTGAACGAATACGTCACATCGACGCCGTTCTCCTTGATGACCACCTTGCCGGTCACCAAGCACTGCAAACGCTCCAACTCCTCGGTCACACCGGCCTGCTGGCCCAAAGCCTCGAACTTCGCCTCGGCCTGATCGTGGATATATGCGGTATCGTCCTGATGCTTGGCGATATCACGCTCGGAAATATGGTCCATACCAGACAGCGGCAACAGGCCGGCATGAATCTCGGCGGTCGAGGTCTCGGACTTGGTGTGCCCGATCTCGGCGTCCAACGCACGATGCTTCATCGCACGGGTCTTCGACTTCGGAATGACCGGGGTCCAAGAAGCGGTCCAGTCGCCACCGTTGGAGGTGACCGGGAAAATATTCGACAACGGCAGGATGCCGTTCACATAGTCATGTCCCGCCTGAGCGACCTCGGTCGCCTCGAACGGCGGGATGATGGTCTTGTCAATAGCCAAGAAAAACTCCTTAGATACGCAAAAACCCACCGCGATGGGTGGGTTTCACAAAATTTTTAGAGGTTAAGTGACCGTCAATCAGGAAATCGTGATGGTCACGGTCTGTCCGTTGGACAAAGTGGCCTTGCCAGCGGTGATGGCCTTGGACGACTGGTCCTGAGTCAATTCGATATTGGTGATGGTCGCACCATCCTTGCCAGCCGGACCCGGAGTGCCAGCCGCGCCGGCCGAAGCGGACAACGGCTTCACAACGTCATCCTCAACGTCATAGAACTCGCCGCCCCACACGGCACCAGCCTCCGGCTTCACCGGAAGATTCGAGGCCACGATGTCGCCACGATAGGTCATGCCGACAGTCGGGTCGTCCAAATCCCAACCGGACAGGTTGATGTTCACGGACACCATGGATTCAAGCAGACCGGCGATCTTGGTCTGACGGCCATCGGTGGCCTGCTTGTCATACGGACCATACGAGCCGACGTTCGCGCCGGAAGTGATCTTCGCCAGCGGAATGCCGGAACGAATGTAAACGGTCGTGGCCTTCGGACCCACACCGGTCAGATACTTGTTGTCTTCGGTCTTGAACAATTCAGGCACGATGGTGACGGACACCGAATCATTGGTGTTCTTCTCGCCATAACGCCAGGAATTGTCCTCCTCAACGGTGACGATACCGGAGGAATGAACCATCTCTTGAGTCATACGCTCAATCCTTTCAAAGAATCAGTAGGAAACTACTTGCTGCGCTTACGTGCCTTCTGACGTTCCATCACACGCTTGTAAGCGTCGCCCGGCTGACGTTTCGGATGCGAGGTGCCGGACGGGAACTCGGCCTGCATGGCTACCTTGCGTGCCAAAGCATCCTCGGTCTGCTGCGGTTTCCTCTCCACCTTGGAAGTGTCAATCGGGTTGTACGCCGCATACTTCTCAGCCCACGACGCGATGGCCTCCGGCTCCGTTGCGGGGCAGAGGTCGGAAAGAACAGCGTCCGTGATCTGCGGATACTTAGCCTTGGCCTCAAGACGCGCAATCTGCGTCTTCGCGGCCTTAAGCTCCGCATCAGCGGACTGGAAAGCCTTATAGTTGGCCGAAGCACGGTCCTCGTTCTTACGGCTCATAGCCTTCCATTTGGCAAGCTCGTCATTATCGGACGGCTTGGAAGAATCATCGGAACCCTTATCATCAGCCGGAGCGTCATGCTCGACGGCGGGTTCGTCAACCGGAGTGGTCTGAGCATCCTTCACGGAATCCTCGACCGTTCCGGCCTGTCCAACAGTCTTGTCCTTTTCGGATTCGACTTCATTATCCTGAGAGGCCATAAGACCCAATCTCCTTAATATTTAAGCGGCCAGTCCCAAAAAACCGCGAGAATAAGCCAACAGGCTCCGCACATACTGCCAAGCCTGTTTAGTGTGGACTGTCTTTTTGAACTCATACGAACGCCCATCGAACCGGAATTGAACCGAATCCTTGTCGCCATTCAGCAATTCCTTGTATCGGGCGTTGAACTCGGTCGCACGGGCGAACATGCGCTCCATCTGGGCGTGGGTCATCTTCATGTCGGGCAAACGCCATTCCGGCGCATTCGAGTTCACCGGAGCATCCTTGCGAAGAAGCACAGGCCCAAGCTCGCTATTATTGACGACCTTCACGCGAAGCTTCGTCAAATCCGTCGCGCTCGTGGAATAATCACGGCCAGCCGTTTTGCCAGCGGCCTTGTAAATCGTCATCAGATCATCCGAGTTCAATTTCAACCCGGGGTCGTTCGAACCGACGATTGGAGCCACCGTACACTTGCAACGATTGTGCATGGGCATCAAATCAGCCCTCGTGAACGTGTTCGTGGCGGCTACGACGCACAGGCCACAGGAACCCGTCTTCGACAATTCAGGATGGATGACACGCCTGTAACGTTCGACACCGGAACTCCTGTAACGCGACTGGATGGCACGATTCTGCGTCACATACCCGTCAGTGACCGCATTGTTCTCCAACTGGATTTTCGCGGACATCAGCCAAGCCTTAACATGGTCGGCTGCGGACTGGTCGGCGTCCTTCAGAATCTCATCCCACGTCGCCGGTCGAATCTCAGGATTCTTCACGGCCTGAGTACGATACGTGTCGGCGACCCTCATGGCGACCTGCCACGGGTCAGTATTCGCACGGACGACCTCATATTGGGGAACCTCACCCAAACCGTTCACACCGGCCAGACGAAGCATCGTATCCGCATACGAGATGCCCTGCTGGCGCATCGCCTTCACGAACGCGATATGCTGCTGCGTCACATAAGCCGCAGCGCCCTCGGCCACCGCATCATTCCACCAGTCGGAAGGAGTCAGGCTACGCCACATGTTCCAAGCCCTGCGGACGAACTCGTCAACCAGCTTCAACCGCTGGTCGTCCAACGCCTGAACCGCCACCAACGCGTCATCAGCCATCAGACCCCCATAACGTCGGACGAATCATCTGACGGCAACCCATCGGACGACATCGAATCCAAACCGGACCCGTCACCCAGATACGAGTCGTTCATCGTCGCATCAGTCTGCTTCGCCGACGAATCCAAAGCCGCGTTCTGCTGCGCCATGGCATTCAGGAAACTCGTATCCTGGGCATCCTGAATCATCTCCGCGATCTCCGTCTCGGTCATATGCAGATAGCGACGGGCGATGGTCTTCAAAGGAAGAACACCCTTCACCTGAGCCGCAGCCTGACACTGCTCCAACTCGGACGGAAGCTCCAACGGCTCCCAAGTCGTCTCGAAACGCTCCTCCGACGCGTTACTGCCGGAAGCGGTCAACGCCATCTTCAATAGGAGCACGAAAGCGTCATTGGCCCTCATGTTCATGTCACGGACCTTCAACCGCAGCATACGGGTCGTCAGCTTCGCACCCTCGGCGGAACCAGCCACATCAGGCGAAAGAATCGACAACGGAGTGCCAGTGGCACCTGCCAGAAGCTTCACATCGGAAGCGGCCGCATTCACAATCGGCGTGATATCCGTAATGGACGATTCGCCAATCTTCGCATCGGCGGGAAGCAGCCACAACGCGGCGGGACCCATCTCGAACAGTTCCGAATAGTCGATCTTGTCACCGGCCTGAGCCTTACCGGCCTTGACCGCAGGGTCGTTCTTCTGGTAATACTCAGGCATGTCGCCGGACACCCAACGCTGCTTGAACGCCTGCATCTCCTGAATGCAGAACCGTTGAAAACGCTGCTGGTCGATGGACCTCAACGTCTTCAAGGAAGCCTCGAACTGGCCCTTGCCGTTAGGAGTGGTCAACTGGACGATAGGAAGACACCCGCACTTCTCAGCGAAACTCCAATCATCCCCGGAAGACTGGCCCTCCCACTCGAACTTCGCCTCGAACTCCGGGCGCTTCTTCGAATCGTCGTTGGCAAGGTCATACACGGTATCCTCGTCATCGACCGAATCGGAAGGCAGTGTGCGCGACTTGACCTCATGCTTCGCGGTACGCGAATAGATGCTCTGAATCTCACCGTCATCATTACGGACGATGCGATACAACGTCAACCGTTCGATCTGCTCTTCCTCGGACCACCCATACACCACAGCCGAATCCTTGTCGTCGGACACAACCGTGCTCCACGGACTCAATCGTTGGATATACGAAGGATTCTCCTTGCCGAGAACCATCGCATACGCGGCACCGTAGATCGACGCGTCCATGAACATGTTCAACGCGCGGACATCCATGCCGCACTTATCCCACATGTCATCCGCATCCGTGCTCCGCATCGTCTTATCGGCGACAAGACGAAAACCGGTAGGATGCTGCGACGTGATTACCGCATCCGCAATCGTATGGGCCAGATTCAACGGGCAGATATCCACAAAACGCCTATACACGGCACTGGCCGTAGTGGTCGCCGCCTTCGGCACGGACTGCAACGGAACCGTCTCGCGACCGTCATAAAACGTCTTCAACACACACAGGTCAGGAATACGATTCTGCAAACGCGTCGCAAGACGCGTCAACGCCATACCGTCACCATCAGGCTCGTCATCACCCGTAACAAGACTTTGCATATTAGAAGATGTGGAAGCCATACGAACACTCCAAAAATCACCAGACCCGCTGCGGCATCACCCGCTGCGGAGTCTCATCCTCGAACTGGCCCAAATACTTCTCACGCGCCGCATAAGCCAAAACGCCAGCCATGCACGCATCGATTTTGTGCGGACTCTTAGGCGTCTCCTTATGAATCTGATAGCCCCAACTCTTCTCACGCCGCTTCGCGTTACGGAAATGCGACACAAGACGCGGGTCGGCACACAAAAGAATATTATTCGGGTCAGGCTCCCCCTCCTCAACAGGCTCGGGAGCATACTCAAACGACGAATGCGCGCACTGCAACGCACGATACATATCCTGCGACCAGTTATTCGTCCAAAACTTCATCATCGAAGACTGTCCACGGGCATACACCTTCATGCCACGCCCATACTCAGCCTCCCAGCCGCCAATCATCGACTCGAAGAAATGCGCATCGGCGAAACAGCCGATGACATTGTAATTCTCGAACATACGACGCACGGCGGCATCGAAACCATCACGGTCAACACGCCAATCAGGGTCCGCATTATCAGGCCGCTGCTGCAACTTGATAAGAAACAGCAGACCATCGGACACGCGACAACCAACCAACGCGGTCGAATCATTACGAATCGAACCATCGAACCCAAGCGTGATCTCCTCATCCTCGTCAATGAAATCCTTCCAGACCCCATCCAAACGAGACGACGAGCCGACAGCACGGCCATACAAATCCCTGTAAGCCAAATGCGACTGGATCGCAGGCTCCGTAAGCCACGAATCCTCACTCGACGCACGAGAGTTCAAATAATAACGAATCGAATCATTCGGGTCCGAATCAGGCTGGTAAATCTGCCCCATCAGACCATGAATGTCAACCCAACCATCCTTCGACGGCCCCGGCTCCACGCCATCATCACGAAGCGAGAACCCCTCAACCGAATAGCCATCGGCATCAACGGCCTCGATACGCCCATCAGGAAGAATGATGTAATCCTTACCATCATCCGAATGGGCGGCAGAACCATACGACTCATACAACGCGTGCTCAAGCTTCTTCTCATCAGGAAAATCCTCGATAGGAAGCGTCGAATACCGATAGTCGAAATACAAGCCCTTATAATGCTTGGAACGGCCAGCCTGAATATCCTCCGCGATCTTCAACGTGTTCTCCGCCACACTGTTCTGACCCGGACGGAAATACGTCGTCATCTCCAACACCCAAGGGTCGGCATCCAACGAACGCTTCGGAAGATTACGCTGAACCGTCTTATACATCGAATGATGCTTCGGCAGCGTATACAGATGCACCTCATCCATCAACGCGAAAGTCTCAAGACCACCATCCTTCGACGCATCACCGGAAGTCGTAGGAATGATCTCCCCACCCTCCGGCAAGCCGATACGGGTCTTCGTGACCTCCATGCCGAAACCCTGCAACTGGGCCAACGGGCCGGAAGTGCAGTTATAGTAAATCGAATCGAAGATATTGCCCGACTGGTCCTCGGACGTAGCCAAACACAGAATCTCAGGACGCTGGACAGGACGGCCAACAGGCTCACCCGGCAGATAATAGTAAGTCTGACCAAGAAACGTATACGTCTCACCCGGCTTAGCCCAATGGTCGAAACGACACGGGCCAAAAGCCTCGAACAAGGCCAGATCATTACCCAAGCCACTCTTGTTGCAACCCTTCGGACGCCACAAGCTCACACGATTGAACCTGCGCCGACCATCCGGCTTCAACGCATAGGCGTTCAAATAGAACTGGATATACTCAGGACTATGAGTGACAGGCTTACCGGTCGCACCACCGCGACCTATGAGACTGAACGTCTCAACCCACCACAACGCCAAACGTCCAAGACTCCTACGCCTATCCTCATAAGTCAGGTTAGGAATCATCAAATGCATGTCAGCCAGCCGCCTCGATCTTGCGACGCCAAGCATCGATATCCTGAATCACAGCATGATTCGAACCATCCGAAGCGGCATGGTCGTCAGCCTCCGGCACATCGAACTTCAACGCACGCATCGAAGCCGGAGTCCAACCCAACTCGTCAAACAACTGACGCACGACCGGCATCAACGTCGCATAACGACGAGTCGAAAGCATCTCATTGATCGTCGCGAAACCCAACTGGACAGCCATCCAGGAAGGAGCCGAACGCAACATCGAAGCATTCGGACTACGCCGATACTCCTCATACCAATGAGCAACCAACGGCAACCACTCCCCACCCTTGGGGAAAATCTGGTTAGCCGGAGGCAGATCAGGCCCCAACTTCCCATCAGGAATCTCCAAAACCTGGTTACCGGAATCACTCGTCTTCCTGCCCATAACATCACTCCCCGCAAAGCCCCATTACGGGACGACAAGCGCGAAGCCCGTTACGGCACTACGCGCACCTGCGATGAACGACAATCCGATTAGCCAACGAGTTTTCACCACCCTGCTCCAACGGCACACGCCAAGCGCCAACCGGAAAATCATCACTCAAAACATCAACCGACCGGTCAAGCGGCAACCCACAAACCGGACACGTATGAGAACACGCGTTCCACTCGTCCTCGGCAGTCCAAAAACCAGTAGGAACACTCCCCCGCCGCCCGACACGGGCATTCGACCGAGGCTCCCACAACACCGACTTCAACGGCTGCGGAGTACGATTGGGAGCCGCACCCTCAGCCTTCAAACGCTGGAAACGCTTACGACAACGAGCCGAACAAAAAGCCTTGTCCCGACGCTCAGTCTCAAAAAAAGAGCCACACGCCAGACACGCACGACTCATACGACGCTTACGGGCACCACTGCCACTACGCCGCCAACGATCATAATGAGACCTACACATCCCATGAGCATGAACAGGCCCATCACACCCATTCACACTGCACTCACCCTCAGCTAACCGAACGCGGGATGCCTGTACCAACGAGCCTCCTCACGCTCAACCCTCTTCCTTCGCCGCGCGTCAGCCGACTCCAAACCAGTCTTATAAGAATGATGAGCACGACAAAGAACCTGAAGATTATCCCAAGAATCATCATCAGGCCGACCATCCTCGGCACGAATGATATGATCGACCTCATTCGCATGAGCGCCGCACGGACGCAACACGCCATCATCACCGATCACCGGATACTGGCAACGCCACCCGTAATAATCCAACACCTCACGACGCGTCCGCTCCCAACCAGGATTGAACCGTTCCTTGCGATGCGACTTATTCCAATCGTTGGTCATCACCACTCCTCAGTGCTTCAGGAGGGAATCGAACCCTCACGTCACAGGACAACGCATTTTGAGTGCGCCGCGTCTACCATTCCGCCACCAAAGCAAAAGAAAACAGGCAATCCCCATGCCACACTCACCACAAAACATGGGGATTGCCCGGCATCTAACCCAAACCGCCATAAGGAAATCCAATGGCAAAAAATGGCTTTTTACCGCCAGCCACGGCGCGCGGATGCTGAGGGAGTCGAACCCCCGGACCGTTCCCGGTCGCCACCTTAGCAAGGTGGTGCAATAAGCCACTCTGCCAAGCATCCAAAAGCAAGAGCCGCCGCAACGACTCAGGAGACTGTTCCCGCAGACTAGGCGGGTCAGCTAAAACTAGAGCCGCCGCAAGACGACTCCGAAGACCTTTCCCACAACCTGTGGGTAGGCTGAGCACAGCATGTTGGACTTGAACCAACATCAACGGTTTTGGAGACCGCCATGCTACCAGTTGCACCAATGCCATATGCGAGGACGGTCACACCCATGAAGCATGACCACCCCCACCAAGTCGCCGTTAACGGAAGCGTCCGCCGCTTTCATCTCCAGACAAGCCAACACCAGCGGTAGGCACTTGCCCTCGGGGGTAGTACTACTTCCCCAACGCGGAATGTGAAGGATTCGAACCTCCGGCACTTCACAGTGCGACTGCTTTCGGGACAGTTGCATTAAACCACTCTGCCAACATTCCAAACCCAACTTAGTTATTGTCCAAGTTGGCATGACAGCGGCATGGTGGACTGGCTTTTACCACCAACGGCAAGGAACGTGGTCGTTTAGCGCCCCGTTTGGCCGTGCCTCCCCTTCGGTCGTCAACCGCCTGACTAAGGCAGGGAGCCTCTTGACATCCACAAGTTCCATGTTGTCTGTTCGAGCAATGCCTTCGGTTTCACGGACAGCTACCCCCATGAAACCTAGAGCAAACCTCGGGAATCGAACCCGACAACCAAAAGGCTGTGCCAACAGGATTGCAAGTCAGCCCCAAAAAACAAATGGCGCAGCCATATAGGCGACACCGGATGGGACCGGCACAAGAAACGAGGATGAACAAAATCTCACGGACAATCCAAAAACACACACTATATTCCGGGATTCATCCACCCTCAAAGGGTCCCCAGCCGGATTCGAACCGGCAACTCACCACGCATGGTCAAGAAGAGCCAGAAAACCACGCGCGACTAACACTCCCACAAGAGCGATAGGAACCATGTGCGAGATCAAACGGCGGTACCAACAAGCCTCTCGCATTGGACTTGAAACCGAATCGCACCTTACCTAGGAAGATGCCATCTGCGGACAGTGAGAGATTCGAACTCCCGGACCCGTCAGAGTCGGTCGCTTTCGAAGCGACTACCTTAAACCAGACTCAGCCAACTGTCCCTAGCGGTGCTCCTTATGAACACAAACGTCCCAACGGTCGGAATCCTTAACCAAGAGACAAGGAGCACCACCGAACCGCTTGCCGGAATGACACCCACAATGACGCCATGCGTCCTCCAAAATTCATTCCGACATGCGACAGCATACTCATACCTAACGTTGCATCAACGTTGCAATGAAAACGGCGTAGAATACGGCGTGTCGCGTGGTATGCTGAAGACGATTTCAATGTGAACCCAACATCGTCGTTGTCATGTCACGTTTCATGCGCGGACTTTTTCAGACGGCGCGCACTATTTCTACCATTGACCCGACGGCCCTGACAGGCACACCCGGAGGACCCTCCCCCAGCCCCGGTTGGAACGTTCGTTCGATGGTACAAATGTTCGTTCGTACAGTTGTACGTATGCGCGTCATTGTGTCGTATTCCTTATTATTTATATCTATCTCACTCTAATATTTTTTGTCCGTATTTTGGTATCTTGCTTGACTTTATTTTTCCTTGTGCTATCCAGTCTCTTTTTTCGTTTTGTTTACCCTCTTACTGTGTTTCGACACGCCGGTAGAGTGGCGTTATTCCAACGTTTCGGCGTGGTCTGTTTTCTCAATTTGCTTATAACCAATTGATTATGTACAGTGAAGCTATCAACCGGTTAGGCAGTCAGCCTAGCGAGGTTGGCGCGACACTCTAGACCGCGCCACTTGCAACCGGTTGGGAGCAACCGGCAGATGAAGCCGTGGCGGTTAGGTGCCTAGGCACCGCATAGCCTAGCCTGAAACGGTTAGGGGGGCGTATCGAGTGTATGCGCCGGAAAACTGCCATGAGTGGAACGTTGGTCACTGTGCTGAGGTGCAGTGTCCAGTCTGTGAGCGTTGCGAGTGCTTGAAAAATGAAGAGTGTTACCGAAGGCCGGTAGTTTGAGCTTCACCCCTTTTTTGGGGGTTAGGTGGCGGCGTTTTTCGGGGTGTGTGCATAATGTCCACTATGTGGGCGTGGCCGATAGTGTCGGTTTTGCCTAGGCAGTGCGCGTGAACTCGATTGACAATGTTGAGCGCGAGAACTCGTAAGGGGGTACCGCCGACGTTTGGCGTAGTGTGAGAGACTACCGCCAATGAGGATAGGCCGATAGATAGGTGGCAATGTCAATGTTTCGCCATGCGTGAGCGTGGTTGGCGGCATTGACTGTAAACCACGGCGTAACGGGTTGCGAGGGTAGACATATCGTAGCGCCCGTCAATTGCTTTATGGCGGTTGGTCACGAACGTAGTTCGGGGACTATGCGGACATTAAAAGTCTATAGGGGGTGCGTATGCGCCCCTGCGCCACTTTGCGGGTGGTGTTAGCCAAAAACAAATCTTCACGGGCGTAATCCGCAAGGGTTGCGCCCCTCTCGCCACTGTTTAGACCATGAGGGGGTGCGATACCCTCTAGTGGCACGCAACTAACCAATCAACACTAGACCTTAAGGGGGTTTATTATGGATACCAACGAAAAAATGGCTGTAAAAATCGTTCGCGACTGTCTCACTACGGCGCGTGAGTCCCTACCGCCTTACGTATCACGCCTTTGGGTGCGTGAATGGCATTGAGCCGTGTGGTGTCGCGTGGAATGCCGACGCCATAAGGTGGGTTGACGGCGTGGTGTATGTGGTCAGCCGCAATGTCAAGCGCAACGGCGAGCTGGGCGAGCGTTACGCCGTGGTCACGGCTGAGCAGTGGCTTGACATGCATCGGGTTCCGGGCGATGAGTCATGCGTCGCACGGCTTGAATCCTACATGACGCGAACTAATTGTAGTCAACAATACAAGTGAGGTGTTTATTATGACTGGGAAGATCGAACTATCTGTGGACATCAGCGTGGAATGGCGGCGCAGTGCGATGTGGGGAATGTGTCCTACCGCTACCGTTGGCGCACTACTGGCCGAGGATGGCGTTACTGTCAGGCGTGACCGTGGTTCCGGCCATGCGTCCGGCTGTGGGTATGACAAACTCTCTGCGGCGGTGGATGAAGCCATGCGTGAGTTGCCGTTGTGGCAGACGTTTCTCATGTGGCGTGGATTCAAGCACACGTATGCGTCGATTCCATACAACGGTTCCGATAGAACGCTATATGGGCTGAAGCGTTGCGATTACGGCTGGGAGATGAACGCGAACGCGTGCGGCATGGGAACGATTATCGACATTTTCACGGCGAACGGGTTCACCATGACGTCGCATAGTGGCGATGCTTACGATTTTTACCATTTCGAGCGCGTGGTGCCGCGTTCGTTCCTGAAACTCATCTGACTTGTAGCCCTCTGTGGGCTATGGCGCGGCCTAGCGGGGTTTTGTGGGGTGCGATTCCTCACCCGCGCACTGTGCCGTCGTATGGCGGCTAATCAACAGTCTCTATGAAAGTGGGTAATCATGTCTGGGTTTAATTCCGTTGATGATTTTTACGACGTCATGGCGGGGCGTCATGGTTTGCACGAGTCCGAACAGTCCGGCAGCACGTTGGAGTTGTATTCATGCAATGGTGCCGAGTTCCCGGACGGTCTGGACGGTTGCAGCCTTGACGTTATCACAGCGCCGTCGCCTGAGTTCCTTGCGTACATGCGTGGGAATGATAGTCCGGTGCCGCCGTCCGGGTACAAGGATATGGCCGACGAGATTAAGGGCATATGGGACGTGTACAACCACGGTTCCGCCGAAGCCGACTGGGGACGGCTGGCCGACTTGTATGACGCGCACAATCTAAGCCTGAGCGTCATTGCCGATTACGAGTTCATGGATTGGCCTGAGACGTTAGGCGACATACTGGACGGCAAAGGGTCGGATTGCTGGAGTCTCGACGGTATGACGTGGCACCTGTACAGCCATGAGGAATGCACTATCGATGATTCTGAGGGCGCATGGCCTGGCCTTGACGACTTGCTGGAATTCATATCTTCCGATGACGTTGAGACGTGCGCCTATGCGCAGCAGTTTGGCGAATGCATGGATTCGGGCGACTATGTGGCCGCGTGCAGGGCGCTTAAGGCTCTCGACTTGGAGCTGTGGTATACAGACCTGTTTCTGACGTTGTCTCGCTGAGAATCAACCTATCCATCTGAAAGTGAGGGAAACCAATGTATGTGCATGAGATTCGCAAGGATACGGCTGAGGGAGGTAAGCGGAATGCGTAAGGGTGTGAAGCTGGCTGGACTGCTGGCTGCTGGTGTGGCGGCGTTCGTCGTGGCGTGTTCGCCGGTGTGCAATCCCGTGCCGGTGGCCGACCCTCACGGGACGCCTGAACAGCAATGGAATTGGTGGCGTGAGACGTATGCGACGGCTGACTATGGTCAGGCCGACTTGGCTGGCTACACGTCGCTGTCGGATATCCCCCAGTGCGGCATGGAAGACGGCAGTACGGATGGCGGCTATGAGCGCATATGCGAGTGGCGGGCTGATGCTGTCGGCAATCATGCCGGTGAGTCTTACGTGCTGCTCCACGGCAGCAAGGTGCTGTCGTGGAGCGGCACAGGGAAATGAAAGTGCCGGTCTCAGGTAGGACTGCGACCGGCCATGCAATCAATCAATCAAATCTAATTGCAAGGGAGATTATACCATGAAATTCGACGATTGCATTTATAAGGAAATCACTTGGTTCAACGCGGATGAAATCATTGAGCATGAGACGTTCGACGGTATCGACTCGTATGAGCTGCTGCGTAATCTGGCGACGCTTGAGGCTGGCTATTCGCTTGACGACAGGCTGGATGACGAGGCCGTGGAGCGCGTGGAAGATGAGGAGAACAGCTTAATCTGCGTCGGACGGTTCCTTTTCGACTCGCTTCTGGCTGAGGGTCTAGCGGAATGGTTCAAGTGCGACCGTTACGACGGTCTTGTCAAGCATGTGCGTTCGTGCTGGCTGAGCCGTGATGGCGATGATTGGTATTTCTATTTCGTTACCGGCTGCGGCTATGACGTCATCAGCAGTGATTTGCTGGGCTGTGACGCCGATGGTGTGGCGCGGCGGAAGTTCGTTGATTTCCTTAACGGCGAGGAGGTGGCGCGATGATCGACGTCAACTTGCTGCCGCGTGAGCTGACCGGCTATGTGGGTTACGTGTGCTGGCAGTGGTTCGAGAGGCATTTCAGCCGTGACGAGGTGCCGTATATCCGTGGCGGCGCATGTGGTCTGGTGCCCGATTTGCGGGACAATCTCATCGATGTCGTGCAAAACTGTTTCGCTGACGGCGGTCTGGATGACGAGACGGTCGGACGGTTCGTCGCATTGTATGCCACGCTGCCGTTCGACGTCGATGAGGCGCGGCGGTTGGCCGAGAATGATTTCCGTTATGTCGCCGACGCGGACACGCGGCTGGCGTTCGAGCTGTGCGTGCTGGTGTTCGACGCCATGTTCCCGCAGCATGTCGAGGTTCGTCAGACGGATGTGGACGGGACGTTGGAGCATATCGCGTTTCCGGCTAGCTGGCAGCATGACCTGGCTGTGTCTTCGACTCCTGAGAATCGCATGTCCGCGTACCGCAATGGCCTGTCGGCTGTGCGCAAGGCGTATGACAAGATGTTCGACCGTCTTGGGGAGGCTGACTGACATGGCCGCGTTGTGGACCGTCGAATATGTGGGTGGCGCAATCCGCGTGCGCCGTCACAGGTCTCAGGCCGATGCGGAGGCGTATCGGGATGCGGTTCTGCGTGCCGATGGCCGGTTTCTGACGCGTTGCACTGTCGGTAGCGGAGAGGCCGTGCGCGTGGCGATGGTGAACCGGCTGGAACTGGCCGGTGTCGGCTGTCGTTCGCGTCTCATGCGGACGTCGTTGAAAAGACTGGTGGAACTCACTGACGAGTTCTGCTGCTGAATGAAAGGAAAGAATGATGATTACCGTTGACGAGTTGAAGGCCATGCCGTTGGATGAGCCGATCGGCGAGGCTGTCGTTTGCGATGTTGAACGCATGGCAAACGAGGGTCTGCAACCGTTCTACCAGCGTGAGTTTGAACCTTATGAGGGTGTCTATCGCGTCAATGATTTCGCCAAATATGTTTCCGAGGATTCGTGGCGGAAGTTCTGGTCAGCGTTCCCTGAATGGTGTGAGCAGGTGTTCATGCTGCACGACAATACTCGTTCCGATGATTATTGTGAGTTCACTTCTGAAGTGCTTTCTGGTCTGACGCCGATTGAGATTGGGGAACAATTCGAGAAGTCTCGTGAATATGACCTTGATTATGTGTTCTGGACGCAAGCCGATGACGAGGGGCATGTGTGATGGACGCCCATGATTCCGACGTGTGTGTGAATGTGGTCGGCAAGTCGTTGGAGGCCGTCAGATTGCTGTCGAATCTTGGGAGCGGGAACGCTCCCGATTCGGCTTACGTGCTGGCCGCTTACGACCAGTTGACGACAGCGGCGTACCTGCTGCATCAGATTATCCCTTGGACCAAGGAGGAAAAACAGTGAGCAAACATGGCTTCTTCTCCCCTATCGCCGAATACGATGGGTTCGATTATGCGTCCGGCAGGTCGTTCTGGCGTCGTCGTTCGCTGCTGTCGCTCCTGTGCGAGTGGCTTGGCGAATGGTTCCGTGGCGTGAGGGCGGCTCGCATGGGCTATTCGAACTGGCTGTACGTCCAGTGTTCCGGTGGCTGCATGGTCCCGTTGGACATGCTGGATTGGGATACGGATTGGATTGATTGATGTCGGCGGCGTCCCCCAGCCGTCGATGATATGGTGTTTTTGATCGGAAAGGAGTGTGGCATGGGGTTGCGTGAGCTGCGGAAACGTTCGAACATCACGTTGGAGCAGTTGAGCGCGTTGACCGGCTATGACATGCCGAGGTTGAGCCGGTATGAGACCGTCGATGATGATGCCCGGAACATGTTTCTGGGCACGGCGGCGTCGCTGGCGCGGATACTGCATTGCAACGTGTTGGACTTGTATCCCGATGAGCATGTGTGGCGCGGTGGCGTGTCGGCTGGCGTCGTCGGCTTGAGAAACATCCGCTTGTTCCGTGGGTTGACGCAGACGCAGTTGGCTGGCATGAGTGGTGTCGCCCGTCCGAACATCTCTTGGTTCGAGACCGGTTATCGTCCTGTTGCGCAAATGTATTTGCGGACGGCGTTACGATTGTCTGAGGCGTTGCAATGCGACCCTGTGGATTTTCTGACGGAAGGATACTGACATGGGCATGAGGGAACTCAGGTTGAAGCGCGGCATGACGCAACAGCAGCTGGCCGACAAGGTTGGAGTCAGTCAACCTCGTGTGGCTGCGTTCGAGACCGGACAGCGTTCCGCTGGTGGCATGAGTCTCGCAGTCGCCGTGCGCATCTGTGACGCGTTGCATGTCAAGAATCCCCGCAAACTATTGGAAGATGATTCTGACTCTGAATCTTCTGCGGATTCTAAGTGATCCGCAGAAGATAATGTTCAGCCGATAGTATCGGCGCGAAAGTAAGGAGGTGGCATAGTTGCCGGGAATAAGCAGGTTTTTCGGTATCGTCATTTACATGTACGCCAATGACCATGGCCCCGTGAAGCATTTTCACGCGGAATATAATGGCCATTGGGCTAAGTACTCGTTTGATGGCGATTTAATTAAGGGCGGTTTGCCTAAGAAACAGGAACGTTTGGTATTGGCGTGGGCTGAAATACACCGTGAGGATCTCGAATCCAATTGGAAGTGTGTTGAAGCCCATGTGCAACCCGGACACATCGAGCCGCTTAGGTAAGGAGGTTTATTCATGTGTGACGGTGTTGTTTTGGTGACTGACGCGGTACCGCTTGACGGCCACCGTGTGGCAGTCAGGTTCAGCGATGGTTATAGCGGCGTCTTGGATATGGCTAAGTATTTTAGCTATCCGGCGTTCGCTGGGTTGAATGATCCTGCGGTGTTCGCTACTGCGCGTGCTGGTCTCGGTACGGTGTTGTGGGGTGACGGCGATATAGACGTCGCACCTGATACCGCGCGTGAGGAGGCCGTGCCGCTGGGCGCGTAGGCCGCGTCTATGAATCCCGGTTGCCTTTGGCTGCCGGGATTTTGTTTACTCGAACGTGTTTGGCGGGGTTCCCCGTCTGATGAAAATACCCCAAGAGTGTTGCATCACTCTTGGGGTTTCGCTTAAAACAAACCGATTTATAAGCCCTCTCATTTTAACAAGGGGGCTGGAATGGAGTGTGTGTTATGAGTATCCATTTTTATGCCGGTTATTGGCAGTTTGGTATCGGCGTTACCAATTTTGAGGGTGAGCCGTATTGTAGCCTTTTGTTTCATCACCGTATCTGTCATACGTATGGATGATCTGTAGGGTCACGCCATTCATGACGTTCACCCATGTGATTGTCAGACATGAGGAGATGTGCAGACCATCTGACTCCATCCCGTCGGTGCTTTGATAATGGAATCCGAGTTTTATCAGCTTGTTTGGCTCTGTTAGACCAAGGTTGACTTTTTGACTTGTATTGTAGTTGCTGAGTAGCTACAATAGTGGTATGAGAACGGGCAAGGTGGCGCGTATAGCCGATAGGGTCAGGAAGGAACTGGGCGAACTGAAGCCGCAGGAGCGCGACCTTGCTGTCAAGGCGTTACGCGCCGCCCTGTACGAGGGGTTCGCGTTGGACGCGGCGACGAGCGACCCGAACCAGATGGAGGCGTGCGTGCGCTGCGGCAGCATCCGCATCATCCGCAAAGGGCGTGGACGTGACGGCTCCCAGCGTTGGAAGTGCATGAACTGCAACAGGACGTTCGGCGTTCGCACGAACCGGGTGATGGGCATGAGCAAGCTCAAAGCGGGCGTATGGATGCGGTTCCTCGAATGCTTCGTGGATTGCCTGAGCTTGCGCAAGTGCGCCCAGCGTTGCGGAGTGTGCCTGAAGACCGCGTTCCTCATGCGCCAGCGCGTCATCGAGTGCATCCGCCGATACACGCCCGTACTGCGTTCCGAGGCAGGCATGTCCGTCCAGTTGGACGAGACGTACTTCCGTGAGAGCTTCAAAGGCAACCACACGAAGTCCGCCGTGTTCGTCATGCCCCGCAAGGCACACAAGCGCACCAAGGCATTAAGGAAGCGCGGTCTGTCGAAGGAGCAGATATGCGTGGCGACCGGAGTGGATGACGCAGGCCGGTCGTTCCTGACCGTATGCGGGCGCGGCATCATCTCCAAGGATCGCGCCATGAGCGCGTTGAAAGTCCACATCGGACGCGGCACCGACGTGCTGACCGACGGTGCGCCCGCCTACGTGAAACCGCTGGCCGAACTGGGCGCGAACCTCACGCAAGCCTCCGCCGACGGTCACGCGATCAACAGGGTGAACACGCTGCACGCCCGTTTGGAGGATTTCATGTTCGGCTTCCACGGCGTGTCCACGAAGTACCTGCAAGCCTACTTGGACTGGTTCCAATGGCTCGTCGCTTTTACCGATGGGTTCGGCGAGACCGACGACGACCGATTGCTTGCCCGCCAGCTCGGCAACGGCCTGTACCGCATCCGCCGTCGCGACTACCAGCGTATGATGCCGCCGTACATGGAGTACTGGCAAAAAGCCGCATGACATCGTGCATACGATGTACAGTCAGAACATCGAAACATAGGACAAGGAGGCGCGTATGGCGAGCATACCCACCACGACCATGAGGATAGAACCCCAGCTCAAAGAGGAATCCAGCCAAGTGCTCGAAGACCTGGGACTCACCCTTTCCGGCGCGGTCACCATCTTTCTCAAGGCCGTGGTCAGGGAACAGGGGCTCCCGTTCGAGGTCAAGAAGGAAACCTCGAATGGCAGATAAGGTCATCCGCATCAAAGACCTCCGTCCTCAAGACGTGCGTGGCGACCGATATACGCTGCATCGCGGAAACGTACTCGATGCGTATCCGGATTGGGAGGCCCCCGACCTGATAGTCAGCGATGGGGCCTATGGCGTGCGAGGATTCCGAGGTGACACCGTGAGTGCAGATGGACTCGTGGACTGGTATGCGCCTCATGTGGCCCAATGGTCGAAACGAGCGAAACCTTCGACCTCGCTGTGGTTCTGGAACACCGAGGTCGGCTGGGCCACGGTGCATCCGCTGTTGGAGGCGAACGGCTGGGAATACGTGCAACTGGTCACTTGGGACAAGGGGCTGTCGCATATCGCAGGCAACGTGAACGGCAACACCATTCGACAATTCCCCGTGGTCACCGAGGTTTCCGCCCTGTACCGTCGCAGGCTGACGCTTCCCACAGAGGATGGCGGAGTTCTTGGAGTGCAGCAATGGCTACGTGCCGAATGGCGGCGTTCCGGCCTGCCGCTCTGCCGTGCGAACGAGGCATGCGGTGTGAAAAACGCGGCCACTCGCAAGTACCTCACCGCCGACTGGCTATGGTATTGGCCGCCCGGGGAAATGGTCGAACGCATGGCCGAATACGCGAAGAAAAACGGCAAGCCCACCAGCCGTCCTTACTTCTCCATCGACGGGCATACCGAAATCATGGCCGAACAATGGGACTCCCTCCGTGCCGTATGGAACCATGTCAACGGACTCACTAATGTGTGGTCACGCCCACCGCTTCACGACGGAGAACGCCTCAAGGGGACCCTGCAACGCAGCGCGCCACGAGTCTACAAACCCTCCAAACAATCAGCGGCGCATCTCAACCAGAAGCCTCTGGATTTCATGGACCGTCAGATTCACGCCGCATCCAATAAGGGGGATGTGGTCTGGGAGCCATTCGGCGGGCTGGCGTCCGCATCCGTCGCTGCCGTGCTCACCGGTCGCATCGCCTATACGGCGGAAATCGACGAGGAATTCCAGAACCTGGCCCTTGGACGATTGGCGGAAGCCGAAGACGAGTACGACACGAAAAACGCAAATGACACGATGACCCTCGAAAGAAGGCAGGCATGACCGATTACGACGGCAAGGACCGACCTGAACACTACGAGCTTCCCGACGGGGACGAACGGACCGAACTCCGCAACGGCATAGTCCGAGCATTGTATGCCCTTCCAATGCACTTCACATCGCCCATCAACGTCGAAGGCATCGAGGTCAATGACCTATTCTCAATCAATACACTGCTCGGCGGCACCATCGAGGCCCAGACCGTCATGCTGTTGAACTCCCTGCGCAGTATATGGGACCCGCAAGGCAAATGGGCGGACAAAGAATTCCGACGCTATCCCGAATCCTTCCCGGACGTAAGGCTTGTAGGCTCCAACAAGGATGATTCGCCGCTCATCGGCATCGAACTGAAAGGGTGGTATCTGCTTTCCAAGGAATCCGAGCCATCTCTACGATACAAGGCATCAGCCGACGCAGTGACTGAATGGGACTTAATCTGCTGTGTTCCTTGGGGATTGTCCAACGTTCTCAGCGGCAAGCCCGTGGTCTACGAACCCTACGTCGAACAGGCGAAATTCGCCTCCGACATGCGCACTTACTACTGGAATCATCGCAGAGGAGACAACTCCAAACGAGACTGTGGCATCCATCATCCGGAAACCACCCCGTATCCCAAACCGGGAACGCAATATGTTGATGTTCCCAATCAAGACGGAGGAGGCAACTTTGGGCGTATCGCCAGAGTGGATGGTCTCATGGCGAATTGGGTGGACGAATCCATGGACACGCTCATGGCGGGTATCGAAGCGAAGTACTGGGTGTCGTTCTTCAAGCTATTCTCAGAAGGCAGGCCAAAAGAGGAAATCGAAGCGGAATTGAGCAACATCGCTCGCAAGGTGCGTCAGGCTGGCCGGCCCGACCACAAGGCGTCCATGCTGGAAGAGCAGCTACTCGCACATTTGAGCGCCATCGTCGATCTGTCCCTGAAGTAGACTGACATTTACCCGCTTGTTTGACTTTTCAGCACAGTTAAACAAGCGGGTTTCTGTCATATATCCTCTTAGGTCAACCTTGGTCTAACAGAGCCTATCCAAATGGGTGCGATCACCCATATCCACGAGTATGGGAATTGGCCCCCGATTTTCAGGAGTGCCAGTGCGCCGGACAACAGTAGGAGGATTAACGAGCAGTCGATGTTGACTCGCATTATTAGTCCTCCGTGTAGAAAGTGAGCGTGTGGAGCTTTTTCTTCGCGTCCAATTGCTCTCCGAACATGCCGTACTGTTTGACTGGTTCGATCACGTCGCGCATGTGATGCGCGTGATAGGTGATGGTCTTGCCTTTGTCGGTGATGCTGATAGTGGCGGTCAACGGATGACTTCTTCCACTAGGGCGAGATTGCTTGCCGGAATGGTTTTGCTGACGCCGTTTCTAAGGTTCTTGAACGTGAATGAAAATGGTTTCAAGCAGTTCTCATCTTCGAAGTCGATGATGCATTCCACGTCGTCCCAATGGTCAACCCATTTGGAGCCGGCCAATCTGGGGTCGGCGTGAGTGTAGACGATGATGCCTTTCTCACGGTCGGTGTGCGAGTATGCGAATCCGAGATCATTGAGTTTGACCGCGTATGGCGGGTTGGAGAGGTCGATGTTCATGCCTGTTCCTCCTGTAGGAGCATCCAAATGTTTGTTTCCTTTTCGGGGTTTCTGACGGCGAGCTTGTATACGTCGGACAGCCGGTAGCGTTGTTTGCGCGTGTCTTTGACCGGTGTGACGGGTTTCAGGTCTCCCCTGCTGACCCAACTGCGCATGGTGCCGGGTTTGACGATGATGCCGCATTGCAGGAGCAGTTTGCGGATTTCGGTCTGCGTGCCGGTGATGTGCGTGGCGAGGAGTTTGCGTCGCCTGTTCTCACGGATGGCGGATACTGGATACACTTGACCGCAGTCGGGGCATTTCGGTGCGAACGTGGCGTTTGGAATGACTTTCACGATGTGATGGCAGTCGTCGGTCGGGCATTCGCCGATGATGATCTGGTCTTCGAGGGTGAAGTCGAGGAGTTCCTGGGCCTTGCGTCGGATACGGTGGATGATTCGCGCGTAGGTTGGTGTTGCCTTGCTGGTCTTCCACTTGTCGGTGAGTCGGATGTTGCGGATGAGTGTTTCGAGTTTCCGGTCGTATGGGGCGGTCACGTTCAGGCATCGCGCGTATTCGTTGATGATGTCACGGAGGCTTGGATTATCGTCGATGCCGTTGCCTTCGATGAGTTCGAACGCGGTTTCGCGTAATGGTGCCGGGGAGGTGGCGAGTCCGTTATGTCCGCCGCCTCCGCCGTTGCCTGTCTTGTCCATGCGGTTTGTGCGCCATTCGAGGTCTTGCAAATGGTTTTCGAACCATTGCAAATCGAATTGGAGTTGGGTTTCGCAGGATGCGCAGAGGATATGCTTGTCGTCGGTTGTCTTCCAGCATGTCGCGCATGTGGTTTGCGTCAAGTGTTGGCTCCTTGGTTGCGTTTTGGGTGTGTTTGGTCTTGTTGCCTCAACCCTTTGTTTGCAACCGTTGGGCGACTTGTCTAGTATAGTGTGTGTGTCAGATTAGCGTTGGCTGTTCTCCTTCCGTTGGTGTGGTTGGTTCGGGGTCGTTGCGGTGGGCTTCGATTTGGAGTACGAGCCTCCTGTCCACGTGCAGTAGGCGGCTTATCTCGTTCGCGTCGTAGTCGAGGTCCGCGTAGTGGAGGACCTGTTTCCGTAGGCTCATTCGTATTCCTTCTCCAAGTGTTCTTCGTACAGTATGACGAACACGATCATCACGTATGCTCCGTAGAGGAACGAGAGTATCGCTATGGATATAGGGTTCGCGTTGTTGGTGATTTGTATGATGATGATTGCGAGCATCACTATCGCGTTGACCGCGTAGGACGCTTTCTTGGTTATGTACATGATCTTCTCCATGTCTTTGCTCATTCGTTTACCGCCTTCCGTGCGATTTCGAGCAGATCTCTGGCCTGTGCGGCGTAGCATTCGCGCATGCCGAGGATTACGCCGGCGAAATCCCATGCATCCTCCTCGTCCTTTGCCTGATAGTCGCTGTCGATGCCGTCCCATGTGCGGCTCGTCCACAGCAGTTTTCTCGCCACGGCCTCCACTTCAACGTCAGCCGGTGGTGCGTTGCGTCCACGCAGGTAAGCTTCCTGCAAATCGTCCGTGTCGCAGTAGAACTTTTCCTTGACATGCGTTCCATCCCAATAGCGGGTCGGGTACACCCTCTCCGCTTCATCCTCTGCGATACTCATTTCTTCCTCCTGAAGTACTTGTATTCATCATCGTGATGGAACAGGAACAGGTGAAGTCTCCACGCCTTGACTGCCCACAGGCCCTTGAGTGTGATCGCATACCCGCCATGGACACGCTTCATGAGCTTCCTATCGGCCAATGATTCAAGTATTCGGGAAAGCTCTTGGTTCCCTTTTTGTTGCCAGATGTAGTTCATCCCCTCAGCGATATACAGGCAACACATGTCCTTGTCGTATTGACTAATCATCATTAGCCTCCCTCTCAAGGATGTAGACGTTCGTCGCTGTGACGGCGTTATCACGCAATTCCGTTGGCGGCATGGTATCCACCCGCAGAATCTGCCAACCATCGTTCAGCAGCTCTCCAAGCACCTCCGCATTGGACAAGTGACGACTATTGCCGCTGCCATCCCAAAACAGCGGACAAACCTTGTATTGACTGCTCATTTCGTGTCCTCCTTGCTGTAGACGGCTTCCAGAAAGTCTTTTATGAGCCGTTTCGATGGTTTTGTTCCTTTGGCGCTCATGTCGATGAGGCAGACGGGTATCTTCAGTCCGAGCATGCCGGCGGCGATGAGCCGGTGGTAGCCGTCCACTATCTCGAATTTCCTTACGCGGTCTGTCTTGGTGCCATCGATGATGATTGGCTTCATGACGCCGTGGAGGTTGATGCTGTCCATCAAAGAGGTGTTCAAAACGGTTTCGCGGAAGAGTCGCTGGAAATTCATCCGGCATGTTTCGGACCACATCGGGCCAAGTGCCTTCGGCTCCACAAGCCATGCGCCAGCAGCGTTCTGCGGCATGACGAACCTCTCCGTGCCAAAATCATGGCCGAAATTATCCTTGAGCCATGAGCGCACATCAGCATCATCAATCATTTCGCATCCTCGCTTTGATTAGGCACCTCGGACGGCATGGAGCCGGAATAGCCGAGCATGGACTGGCAATGCTCATAGACCAGATACAGGCCGCGAAGTTTTCCATACGTGCGGTCGGTACTGGCGTCCTCAGTGCACTTTATTTCCATCGAAAGCTGATCGCACCATGCCATGATTTCGTTGAGCGTCTTGTCTTTTTCGGTCACGTTCGTAGCCATTGTTATTCCTTACTGCTCTTATCGTTCCTGTGGTTATCGTCATGGTCGAAGATGCATACGAATACGCCTAACAGCATGAGCACGCAGAGTATCGCTATCACTCCCAAGGTGATGACGATGAACACGCTTGAAATATTCCAGCAAACATCAGCCAGACTCATGATTTCTTCTCCTTGCAGAATTGTCTGATAGCTTCCTCTGCGTCGTAATAGCGTGCGACAGCGCGTATCCACGAGTTGAACGCATCTTCGGCAGTCCAACAGACCTCGCCTTGAAGACACTTCAATACGCACTCGTACCGGTAGACGGTATGACGTGGATTGTGATACGTGCATTTGCCTTCGTTTATCACCGGCGCGTGACCGCAGTATGGGCATCTGAGGTAACTTTTCGGCTCCTCCTGCTTTTTCTTCTTCCGTCCGAACATCACTCACCCTTTCAACGGGTATGGCGCAGTGGTTGGTGTAAGCGGGAACGTACGAGGATACAGGCAGTCAAGAACCGTCCTCCACTTCGCGTATTCGTTGTTCACTGCTTCACCTCGTTGAGTATGAGTATCGAATCGTATGCTCTGCATAGTTGGTTCTCACCACCGTTGAGACTGATGATGACCGGCTGGAACACTCCCCCGAAAACCAGTTGCACCATGCTGCCGCTGCCGTTACTGAACTTCGTGGTCATCGATTGGAGGAAACCGTCGATAGTGGTTCCCTCAACGGTGGTGGCTATCGCACGCTTGCCAGCGAGGAATGACGATGGCAGGTGCTGCCAGTCGGTGATATGGTCATGCACTTTCATGGTTTCCTCTTCTGTTGGCAATCTCTTCGAGGTCAACGTGAACCAGCGGGAAAGAGTCAGCATCGAACGTGCGTTTGACCACACTCCAGTCCATCGTTTCCAAATCCCCGTCAGCGAACAATTGCGCATCACAGTCGATATTGTGAATGTGCCAAGCGTCACCGTCATAGCTCAACAGGTCTTCACCATCCCGAGTCGCATACCAGCCCGGTTCGGTGGGCATATCATCAGACGGGTGCGACGGGTGCGCCTGATCGTACATGGTTTTCACCTGCTTGTAGATGTCATCCAGTTCCCTTTCGTCGAAATCCACGGTCAGGCAAGTGCCAGCCTTGTCAGTGAATAGATAAGGCATTGTTTTGAAATCAATGCTTCTCAACATTTCACTCTCCTTCTTCGTTGAACGATGCCTGTAGAGTGTCCGCGAACACCTGCAATGCGTCTTTGACCTTCTCGTTGAAACCGTCCGGCACGTCCGCCGTGACATGTCCCTGCTGCATGTTGTCGAGCTTGTTGTCCGTCTTCGTGTACATCGGCACATCCACTTCGACGGATGCAAGCTCGATCTGCGGATAGTCGAACGCGCGCACACGGAACGTGACCTTGCTCGTGCCGACTTTCACTTTGTCGCTCATTGGTGTCTCCTTGGGAGGATCGTTCTGATGGTTCTTGCCGGACTCTCATAAGCGGTAAGCACCTCATACGGCCTGTGGTGGAAGTCGGCTTTGGAACGTGCCGCGCCCACAGCTTCATCCAGTGAGTCATACACGCGGCATGTGTGAACTCCCATATCGCCTTGCGGCCAGACGATGTAGCCGGTCTTGCCTGTGAAAACACTCATTTGACCGTCTCCACCGTGCTGCAACCGATATATTCTCTGTTATGTTTCAAACACGCCCATGTCACGTCACCGGTCTTGACCGTTTCCATTTGAAAACCCGTATTGGCATTCGTGCCGACATTAGGCGCCATTCCTAAGCTGAACGAAGTCAAGACAATCGTGATGCAGATAATCGCCGTGAGGGCAACCCTCGTCTTATCCATCACTCACCATCCTTTGCGATGACGGCACCTATGGCTTCCCGATATTTCTTCGTCCGTCGGAACCGGTCGGCAAGCATGTTCGCGGCCTTGTCGATAATCTCGTCCTTGCGTTCTTCGAGGAAGCTTTGCAAAGCGTAACTCATCATGGTCTTCCACATGTTTTCCCGCGAATACGCGTTGGTGTGTGCGAAAACAGTGTCCGTGGCTTCTTTGGCAAGCTTGTCGAGCACATCCCTGTAGGCGTGTTCCTCGATACGATTCTGGATGGTCTTGTCGTCAATGCTGATGGCGAACTGCACGATATGTTCCATGATTACTTTCCTTCCTTTTCGATTTCATTGATCTTTTCGGTGAGGGCTTCGAGCACGTCCACGCGGTCTCCCCACTTGAGGTTCCGCCAGAACTGTTCGAGATCAGCCCAGTTCTCGGCCTGTAGGATGCTAAGAAGCCTGATTGCCTGAGCTTCGAGAATGTCGGCGTTCCGTTTGCAGCACGCGGCGAAGAACGGCACATTATGCGTGATTGCGTCATTGATGAACCAGAGCGCCTTCTTGAGGTCTTCGACACCGTTCTTGTGCTGCCAGCGGAAGCAATACTGCACGGCTTGGCCCCAGTCGGAACTAAGTAGTCTGGATAGTTCGATGCATTCGAATGGGCCGTCCTTGTAGTGGCTTGGATTTATTTTGTCAGTCATTTAGCACCATCCTTGCCTTCTCGAACGCCTGATTCACGATTTCCATGTGCAGTCGTTCGCCTTCCTTGGTCGTCTCGAACCGGTCATTCACTTGACGGATAAGCTTCTTGCGGAGCAGCGCCCTGCCGGTCTGGTTATCGACGGCCTGATATTGGCCTTGCATGTTGCTCACGTCAGTGAGCATTTCCTGCTGTTTCGGGCTGAGTGTCTGCATCATCGGCTCCTTTCGCAGATTGTTTCCAATGTCGGGTGGTATTCGTATGTGAGTGGATGCGAGTAGTAGTCGTCCCAATACTTGTTGAAGTTCCTGTTGATGCCACGTTCCGCGATGTTCGGCCTTCGTATTGGCTCTCCCCTGTCCAATCGTTTGATCGCGTCGGCGGTCTCGATGCCTTGCTTGGTCGGCTTGTAGGTGCCGTCCGCGAGGGGGATGATGAGACGCCTGTCGATGAGGGAACCCAACGTGGCCCACGGTTTCGCATAGGCCGCGGATGATGGCATTCGATGCGTTTCGACGATGTGGACAAGCATTGACGCTTGTGTGTCTCGCAATCGTTGTCCGTGGATGTTGTAGCTGTTTCGTTTCATGACTGGTTCCCGTCATTCATCGTCCGGTCGAGCCGAATCCGTTTCCTCCACGTTCCGTCGTGTCGGTAAACTCGACGACCTTGCGGATTCTGGGGGTTTCCACCGGCGTGATGACGAGTTGCGCGATACGGTCGCCGCAACGGAAGTTGATGCGGCTGGTTGACGTGTTATGCAGGATGACTTTGATCTCGCCACGGTATCCGGCGTCGATGATGCCGCCGAGGATGTCGATGCCGTAATTCCTGGCAAGGCCGGAACGTGGGCAGACTCGTGCCATGTAGCCTTCGGGCAGGTTGATCGCGATGCCGGTTCCCACCGTGATGCGGCCTAGTCCGTCGATGTGGAAGTCTTCGATGCAGTGTAGGTCGAGTCCGGCGTCCGAATCGTGCGCCCTTGTGACTGTGGCGTTTGGGGCGAGCGGCTGGATTTCGAGGGTTTCTAGGGTCATTTCACTGTCCTTGCTGGTTGATGATGGTTTTGTATTCGGAGATGTCTCGGTTGAGGCAGTCGGTTGTGCGATGCGTGGTTTCGTGGCCGCGATCGTATGGGTCGCCGCCGTGGGCGAGCTGCAAGAGGCGGAAGCTGGTGAGGTCGAGTCGCCGGTGGCTGAGCTTGTGGAGGATGCCGCTCGTGTTGGGCATGTTCACGTCGAGCCATCGGATATCGAAGTGGACGTTGGTTCCGGCCGGATGCATGAGACCGGGGTCGAGGCCCGTGTCGATGAGCCAGACGGCCATCTGCTTGTCCACGTTTTTGAGCGTGTCTTCCGCGTTCATGCATTCGCTGATGAGTCCGTTTCTGGAATGCATGTCGATGGTCGTGCTGTTGAACGCGCGGATTGGCGTGTTGTCATCGAAACGGATGACCCTATGGAATATCAGTGGGTCGTCGTTGAATGGCACCTGAAGGCCCTTCATGTCGGTGATTCTGGCTTCGACTTCCAGTAGATTGTCGGACATTGGGTCGAGTCCGCTGGTTTCGACGTCGAACCAGATGAGATAATTGTCGTCCATTGTTGGCTCCTTGGATTCACGTAATCGTTGGATATAGGTTTCCAGTCCGGTCAGGTCCACATGCGTGGGAGGCTGTGGTTCGAGTTCCTTGAGGATTTCGGCTTCCTTGTCCCTTTGCCGCGTGTAATGCCGGTAGGCGGCTTTGCTTTCGTGGATGCCGTACTTGTTGGTTTCCTTCCATTTGCTCATGGTGTTTTGAACAGGTTTCCCAGATCGTCGTCCACGGTTGGCTGGCGTGTGATGGGTTTGGATGCGATTTGCGGACGGTCGGCCTGTTCGAGGGCTTTGCTGACTGCTTCGCCCAACTCTTTGGCTTCCCGCGCGGTGCCGAAGACGACGCGACGTTTGAACTCCCAATAGTCGTCCGCCGTGACGTGATGCTTGGCGGCGAGCTGTTGGATGGTGTTCTCGTCGGGAATCCGGCTGGCGCGGATTTTCTTGCAGAGGATGTTGATGTCGGCGGCACGCATCCACTTGTCCGATTTGGTCGCATAGAATCTCACGACCGCCGTCCGCATGTCTTGGATGCTGTTGCGCTTGTCGAGTTCGCGGTAGAACTCGTCCAATTGCAGGTCGTCCCATTGGGCGTTGCCGTGATGCGCGTTGATCGTGGTCAGCAGCATCGCGGCCTCTCCTTTGGTTATCATCCTGTTCCTCCCATCGCCCGTTGGCGTTCCTCGTCGCTCATGTACTGCCATGCCCTGTTGAGGTTCGCCATGCGGTTCGATTCGTTGCGGCTCATCATGGTCGGATTGGTGCGGAGGGTGAGGGATGGTCGGATGTCGTATTCGTTTTCCCACCCCGCCGCGTTGAGCCATGTGGCCGCGTATTTGACGTATTTGGGTTCGGTTCCTTCGATCTCGACCTGTCTGGCATAGGCTCGGGCGCTGTTGATGATGGTGTCCGCGCCCGTGTCTTGGATGGCGTTCTTCCATGCTTTCCAGGCTGGACGCTTGTCAACGTGTCGTGGATACGCTTTCCAGAAGGTTTCGAAATCGGCGGAATACTTGTCGTCGGATGCCTGTCGTGCGCGGCTTCGGCGTTTGCTTGCCGTGTTGCGGGCCGTCCGGTCGGCGAGTTCTTTTCTGGTGTGGTTCCCGTTCGACTGGTATTCGTTGATGCGCACGCCGGTGATGGTCTGTTGGAACAGGCCGATGTCGATGAGGGTTTCGATCTCCTGTTCGGATGCGCCAAGCGTGTACGTCAGCTGGTCGGTGTCGATGTCTCCATCCGTGAGGTTGCAGCTGCACCAACTCAATGCCATGACGTAGATGAGCGCCGCTCTTGGCATTTCGTCGCGGAGCCTGCATATCCTCGCGTCGGCCCAGAATCCGTTGTCGAGTCGGGTGTAGCCGTCCCTCACTTCAGATTCTCCCGTCATGTCATGAGTCCTATCCCGATGTCGATGAGGATGGTTATCACACCGCCCTTGATTAGGATCATGCCCAATATCCACAGCCAGTCGCCTGACGGCCTGTTACGGTCGATGAGGTCCAACGAGCCGAGCATGATGACGAATCCGATGACGCTGACGACGATGGCGCATATGGCGACTATCGCGAACATGATTGTCCTTCCGGTCCGAGTGGCAGTCCGTCGTTGAGGATGAGTGCGAGGCTTTTCAATGTGACGCACACGAGTTGTTTGCGTCTGCCTAGGAACTCAGTCCTGATTCGTGGGGTGAAGTACCTGTCGTTGTCTGCCAACGCGCACATGGTGTTGTATGTGTCCCAATCCGTGTAGGCGAGCTGCCTTCCGATTCGTTCGAGCGTGGATAGGCCGACGCGTGGCTTCTTCTGCACGACCCACGGGTATGGGCTGTCAAGGTTTCCGGCTTCCTCGACCGCCTCGTTGTAGTGTTTCGTGGCGTCGAGGAGTTTGGTGTTCTTGACTTCGACGCATACGGGTTGACCATGGAAGAAGATGTTCGCGATGTCGCCTAGGTCGTTGCTGCCGTGGAGACGGCGGCGGATGATGCGCTGGTCGTTCAACGCCCATTGCAGGTAGTGTTCCACCGCCGTTTCCATTGCCGTTCCGGCTTTTTTGGCCGACTGTCGATTGCGTGACATCAGAACGCCGGTTCTCCTGCGGGCTGTCCGAATCCGTCGAATCCGCTACTGCCCCACGGGTCGGAGCCTGCCTGCGGTGCCATGGCGGGTGTCGTGGACGCCTGTCGTGGTCCGGCCTGCTGGTTGGCGTTGACGAGTTGCGCGGTACCCCACTTCAGGCTTGGTCCAGCCTCGCGGACGTTCACCTTCTGCGTGTAGTGGGTGACGCCGGACGAATCCTCGAAACGATCATCGGACTCGTTGCCGATGACGATATACTCGTCGCCTTCCTTGATGCTGTTCTGGATGTGCGTGGCGAGATTGTTCCATGCTTCGCAGGTGCGTGAGCAGGATGCGCCGTAACCCCATGAGCCGTCCGGGTTCTTGACCCTGTTGGAGCAGAGGATGCGGAACTGGATGTAGTTCTTGCCGTTCTTCGTGGTTCCTGCGTTGAACAGGTTGCCGTCCTTTTTGATTTTGACGATTCGTCCCACGAGGATGATGGTCGGAGTGCTCATTGCTTGTTCTCCTTGTCGTGTCGTGGATGGGTTTCGAGTCCGACCCATCCCTGCTGGTCTTTGGCTTTCATGTTTTTGAGACGGTCGGCCGTCTTGTGTCTGTTGGCCGCTTCGACGTTGCACATGACCATGTGGCTTCGCGCTGCGGCGCAAGTGCTTTTGCCGCATTTACGGCAGTATGGGATGAGTCCCGTCTTGACTGGATTGTGACGCACGCAGTATGCGCACGTGCATCCGGCTCGTCTGGTGATGTTCAAGAGTTTTCCTTGTCTTCCTTCGGCTGTTTGAGACCGAGCTTGTAGTAGTGGAGAGGCATGTCGTTTCGGACTTGCTTCTCGGATACGACCTCGCCGCTCAACACTGGTACCGATGGACAATCCCACAGGTCCTTCAGCTGCAAGTCGAAATCGGGGCACATGTAGGCGATGAGCTTCCACACGCCGTAACTGTCGAGGTAGTACACGCTCGTCTTGTCCTTGTTGCGGTAGAAGCCCGGACGGGTTGGCAGTTTCTTCTCCACCTCACGTTCGAACGGCCAACGATGCGCCTTATGGGAGCTGATGGCGAACTCAGGATTGGACTGCTGCAAGGCGTGCGGCGGAACGTTGCCGTGATGGTCCAGGATGGGCGTCCAAGTGTCGCCCGTGTGGAGCCATACGCTGCCGGTCGCGGCCTTGTAGAATCCGTTGGCCTTGGGAAGCTGCTTCTCCCACTCCTCCGCTTGGGTGTCGGTGGTTGGCTTGTCCACGTCGGCGGTGGGGGTCTCGACCTTGACGAGCGTCGCCTTCCAATCGGCGAAGTCCAGCTCCACGCCGTCGTCGGGATTCTCTTCGATGGAGATGATCGTGTTCCAGGTGACGTTCAGGTCATGGTCGAATCTGATGGCCGGGCATAGGATTCCCCCATCGTCGTCACAGACGACGAAATACTCGTTGCTGGTGGTGATGAGCGCCAATGCTATGAGATCACGGAGCACAAGGTTGTCACCGGCGAGCGCGTCATTCGGGCCGATGTGCTTCAGCTTGCCAGTGACGTGCTGTCCGTTTTCGTCTTCGACGGTGATGGTCATGTTGGCGGTCGCGATTCTGAGCGCGTCGCCGTAGGTGAGTTTCTTCGGGTTGTATTTCATCGTGCTGCTCCTTGCTGCTGCATGTGCTTGTGGTATTCGTTGATGAATGTTTGTGCCTGCACTGCCGTGAGGCTTGCGCTTGTGACCGTCTGGTCGTGGAGTATTTTCTGGATGAACGCGTCAGCATCTTCCGGTTTGATCTGGCAGGCGCGGAGGATGTCGGTGACTGTCTTCAACTGGTCGGGACTGGCGGGACCGTTGGATGGGGCTTGAGCAGCTGCCTGCTCCGGCTGGCCTTGACGGACCTGCGGAGCGTATTGCCGTGGCTTCTGGCGTGGCTGCTCGTCAACCACTTCGGCTTCGACCATTTCCTCTTCGGTCTTGTTGTTGGTCTGCTGCATCTCGTCGGTCGTGTACAGGCCGCTCAAATCCTGTGGGAACGCCTTGCGTAATGCGAGGGCTTCCGCGCATTTCGCGATCATGGTCACCGGTTTCGAAGTCCACATGCTGGTGGGGACCTGCCTGTGGAGATTCTTGTCGTAGCGGGTTCCGACGTATTCCCTGTAGAGGGCCACGCCGGTGAACTCGCCTTCTCCTCGACGGACGGTGACTTTCGCCGCGACCGGAGGGGTCTGGGCGATCCACACGTCATGCCAGACGCCATCCTCGCCGCACCAGAGGGTTTCCGGTTCGCTGAACAGTTCATGGTTCCTGTCCGCCGCGCGGCGGGCGATGAGACGGAAACCGTCAATGCCGACTTGGATTGTCTGCTTGGAAACATATTCGTTGCCTTGCTTCTGACGGCGTTCGATCAGGTAGATTTGACGACTGAAAGGGTCAAGTCCGGTACGCTGGCATTGGTGCAGGAACACCGCCAAGTCGGCTTGTTGCGCGTTCTGCACTCCAAGCTGGGATAGTGCCGCGAGCTGGGCGCGGCTCCAAGTGTCCTGCTCGTTGGTGATGGTAAGGCTTTTGCACATGGCTACTCTTCCTTGGTTGAAGTGAGCATCTGGAACATCTTCGGGGCTATCTCGCTGGTGAACGCCTTGTCCACGAATCCTCTCGTGGTGCGGAGGGTGAGAGTCTGGGCGCGTCCCGGCTTGAACTCGACGCCGGGTGGGAGTTCGCCGTCATGATCCGCGATCATGTCCTTCAGATAGGCTTCCGACTTCGCTTCGGGGCGTGGCATCCACACGGCCTCCGCCGCATCGTTCCCACCGGGGATGAGGAAACGGCTGTCATGCAGCATGGCACCATACGCACGCTCGTCAACGACCACGTAATGGCCTTCGGTGCCTTTGCTGAGACTGATTTCACCCGCATCCAGTCCGGCGAACACGGCGCGCTCCTCATCGCCGCCGTCATGCGAGCGCCGCCATTCTTCCTTTGCGGCTTTGAGGGCTTCGGCGCTTCGTTTGTTCAGTGCTGTGAGTCCGGCGATGGTGGAGTTGAGTTCGTCGGGGCGGAGGCTGCTGAAGTCGTATTCGGGGGTGTTGGTCATTGTTGTTCCTTGGGTTGGTGTTCGATGGTGTCTACTGCGAGCTTGTAGAAGCTCACGTCGGTTCTGAGGGTTTGGTTCTCGTATCGGAGTCGTCTGTTTTCCGTGGCGAGTCTCCGGTTCTCGTTCCAGAGGGTGTGGATGGTGAGCGCGCAGTCGTCCAGGAAGTCGTCAACTTGGTCAGCGTCGTATCCCATGAATGGGAACGAGAATCGGAATTGCCTGCCGCGCACGTCTTTCGGGGTGACTAGTCGTCTGGTGGTCATTGTTTGATCTCCTTTGCTTGGTCCTTGATTTCGTAGAATCGGAGTAGGAGTTCCTTTTTTGTGAAGAGTTTGTTTTGGCCGGATTGGTATCCGAGGAACCCGTACAGGTCTTCGAATGTTTTCTTTCCTACCTTCGTGAAGGCGATCGCTTCGTCTTTGGTGAGGATGCCGTCTTCGAAGATGATGGGTGCCGTCAATTTGTGTGTGCTCCTTCCTTGGATTGGTGGTTGGTGTAAGCGGGTTGCGGCATGACGCTGGACGGTTGGCTCGCAAAAGGGTGTGCGGGGCGACTGGAAAAATGAGGGAACCAGTCTGGCCGACCATCGTTCCCGATGCGGGACGGAGAAAACCAAGTGAAAAACTTCGTCCCGATGGGTGGCGTTGACGTCATACCGCTGGCGTCCAAGCGCGGATTCGGACCGCGAGCCGTTCGAGATCATCGTCGGATACCTTTGAGTACAGGAGAAGATGTGGTGTCTGGTTCGATTGGCGATGGTCTTGTGGTACGGTTCCTGTTCCCACTGCGTGGGCTTGGACGATTGCCGTGGCGGCGCGTGTATGCAAACGCTTGTGACGGTTCGTTTGGATGTGTTTCGCCACGGCATGGAACATCATGGGATGTTCCATCTTTGCCAGCCGGTGAACGTGGATATTCGATAAACGTTCAATTTTCCACTGTTTGATTGTTTATCGGAGTGGCTGGCGAAGCTTATGGTCCCCATCCGGGTTGCAGGCGGATGGGGAAGAATCATTTGCTGTCGGCGAGCGCCTTGGCGATGACCGGCATACCTGAGAAGTTCAACGGGATGAGAGGGAACGCTGAATCTTGGAAGTCTTTGACCAGTTCGTTCCAGTGGCGGTATCCACTGAATAAGTTGACACCGTAGGTAAGTTCAGTCCAATTGTGGATTTTGCTCATGACGCCCGGCTTGTTCTTCACGTATGACCATGTGTCGTCCATGTCATGGAGAATCAGGTATGGCGAGCCGTCGCGTGGAATGAAGAATCCATGCGATTGCGGTTCAGGTGGCAGTGGCTTCTCCTCCGGTTCCACGTCGTCGGATTCGGGGTTGATGCCCGCTACCGTGAGACGGTCGAAGAGGACCAGCGCGTAATCCTGCATGATATAGGATTGAGCCATCATCAGGGAGGCTTCTCTTACGGTTATGTGTCCCCGTTGGCCGTTATTGTATTTTTCGATGATGTCGTTGATCTTGTTGATTCTGTCTTTGAGTTCGTGGAACTCTTCGACCATACGGGTCTTGTAATCGTCTTCCATTACTGTCTCCTATCGTGATTGACCGTGAACGTCGGAAGCCCATTGGATGAACGCAGCCAGTTTCGATTCTGGAATCGCATACAATGTGCTCGTCTTTTTTCCGTCCTTTTCGACGATGGATGCGCCTTTCCGCTCGTTGATGCGGAAGACGCAGTGCCCACCCTCGTCAAGAACGAACTCCTGTGGTGGCGCGGGAGGATTCAACAACGTCATTCCGCCACCTCCGCGTCAAGC